>Ga0224525_1000144_pt1 | contig 36297 bp, 30 predicted proteins | sample CFST100metaG_FD_179874 | JGI IMG/M metagenome (GOLD analysis project Ga0224525, IMG submission 179874) | Peat soil microbial communities from Stordalen Mire, Sweden - C.F.S.T100 | ecosystem: Environmental > Terrestrial > Soil > Wetlands > Peat | place: Sweden: Norrbotten County, Stordalen Mire...
TGAATTATACGGTGTTCGGTGAGATTACCGAAGGGTTCGATGTGATCGACAAGATCGCCTCGGCACCAAAAGACCAGAGCGACCGGCCTTTGAAGGATATTAAAATGACGGTGAAGATCGTTGAATAGTTCAGAAGTCGGAAGTCCGAGGTCTGAGGTCTGATGATGAGATGGAGATTGGAGGATGGAGAATGGAGAAGGGAATTTGTGCCTTAACTCTGCGTCACCATAGCACCATTGCACCATGGCACCACGTAACAAGTTACCAGAGATGAAAGAACGGATCGAACAGCTGATAGAGGAGATTAATTCGTATTCTGTTTTAACTCCGGAGGATCTTGAACAATTCAGGATACATTATCAGGGCCGGAAAGGGATCCTTGCCGGGCTGTTTGAAGAATTCAAAACTGTTCCCAACGAACAAAAAAAGGAAACCGGTAAAATCCTGAACGACCTGAAAATGGCCATTCAGTCCAGGATCGATGCCTATGCCCAGGAATTCACTTCCCCTGACAAAACCTCTTCGCCCGATTTCGACCTCACCCGCCCTGTTATCTATATGGAACCCGGCCCGAGGCATCCTTTATCGATCATACGAAACCAGATCATCGGGATCTTTTCCCGCTTAGGATATACAGTTGCCGAAGACAGGGAGATCGAAGATGACTGGCACAATTTTACAGCCCTGAATTTCCCGGAAGAGCATCCTGCAAGGGATATGCAGGATACCTTCTTTATTGAAAAGAATCCTGATATCGCTTTGCGAACACATACCTCCTCGGTGCAAATCCGTATTATGGAGAAGAATCAGCCTCCCATCCGCAGCATTTTCCCCGGTAGGGTGTTCCGTAATGAAGTCATCTCCGCCAGGGCTCATTGTATTTTTCACCAGGTAGAAGGATTATCAGTGGATAAAAATGTTTCCTTCAGGGACCTCAAACAAACACTACTGTATTTCGCAAAGGAGATGTTCGGTGAAAATACGCAGATCCGGTTGCGCCCTTCTTATTTTCCGTTCACCGAACCTTCGGGAGAGATGGATGTTTCCTGCAACATCTGCGGCGGAAAAGGTTGTAACATCTGCAAATATACCGGCTGGGTGGAAATTCTCGGCTGCGGAATGGTCGATCCTGCAGTGCTCGAAAATTGCAACATCGACAGTGAAATTTATACCGGTTTCGCATTCGGCATGGGCATCGAACGCATCGCCATGTTGAAATACCAGATCAAAGACCTCCGGTTATTCTTCGAGAATGATCTCCGTTTTCTGAATCAGTTCAAGGGAGTTTTTTAAATAGCGAAATGGCGAAGTAGCGAAATAGCGAAATAATCATCAAATGAACTACTGACCAACACTTCTTTTCACTTTGTATTCCTGCATTTCTGCATTCTGAATTCCTGCATTCCTGCATTTTTAAAACCGGTTGCGCCTGAAAATCCTGAATAGCAGCCAGAACCCAAATATTCCTGCCAGAAAAAAGACGCCGGTTCCGATCCAGCGTGTGTTTTGCCATTGGGAAATGATGGAAGCGCCGATGATGAGTGATGCGATCACGATGGCAATGGAAACGCGGTTGCTCGCATGGTCGATCTGTTCTACCAGGGGGTCAAATCCTTTGAGTTCGATCATTGTTTTGAACCGCCCTTCTTTGACCTTATGAATGATCTCATTCATATCGGAAGGCAATTCTATGATCAGCCTATAGTATTCCCTTATGGATTCAAAGACTTCCTCTGCCAGCCGCTTTGGATTGTATTGTTGCTTGATCAGTTCGATGGCATAGGGTTGCATCTCCTTTGCAAAATCTATTTCGGGATAGAGTGTCACTGCTACCCGCTCGATGGTAATCAGGGCCTTTACAAGCAGGTATATGCCCGGTGGGATCCGCAAGCCGTACCGGACGATGATATCAATGGATTCATTCATGACTTTCCCAAAATCCATTTCATCGATCGACAGGTATTTATAATGAGCAAGCATATCGGCGATCTGGAATTCAAGATCTTTGAACCGTCTGAAATTCCGTTTTCCGGATAATAACAGGAGTGCTTCCGTGAGCTGATGGGCATCTCGCTTCAGGTATCCGAGCACATATTTCCCAAGGAACTGCAGATGCTCCGGCCTCACGGTTCCCATCATCCCATAATCGATGAAAGCGATGAGGTGCTTGTCTTTAATAAAAATATTGCCGGGATGAGGATCGGCATGGAAAAATCCGTGGATAAAGATCTGATCGAAAACCAGGCGTAATCCTTTCTTTGCCAGTTCCACCGGATCACTTCCTGAAGAGAGAAGTGTTTCCATCTCACTCACCTTAACGCCAACGATGAATTCCTCGACCAGGATCTTTTCGGTTGTAAACTCCTGGAACACTTTTGGGACATAAATATCCGGATCCCCTTCAAAGCAATGGCTGAACCGGATCACATTGGCTGCTTCATGACGAAAATCCAGTTCCTGGTTGATGGTCCGCCCGAATTCTTCAACAACTCCCAGCAGGTTGATCGCTTCCATTTCCGGGTTGTTCCTTTGCGACCGGGCTGCAAAATATCGCATCAGGTTCAGGTCGAGGTTGATCTTTTTATCGATTCCCGGCCGCTGGACCTTCACGCAAACATTTTCTCCATTCAGCAAGGTCGCCCGGTAAGTCTGTGCAACCGAAGCCGAGGCAAGACGTCGGGTGTCAAATTCCTTAAACAATTCCGATACGGGATGTCCCAGGCTTTTTTCGATCTCAGCGATGGCAACCTCGTCGGGCATGGGAACTGCTTCATCCTGCAGTTTTCGAAACTCTTCACGCAACTCTTCAGGAACCACATCGGGACGGTCGGCCAGGAGCTGTCCGAATTTGATGAAGGTAGGGCCCAATTCCTCCACCGCCATTCGTATCCGTTCCCATTTTGAATATTTCTCAATCCGGGCAAGACGTTTCTTTGAAACCAGCAACTTGCCCAGCCCATTCTTTGTAACCCAGTCGTTAAACCCGTATTTAACGGCGACTCCGATGATTTCCCTGGCACGCCCGATTTCACTGACCGTCGTACCGATCTTTAAAACGTTCACGGTTTTTCGAGTTTAATACAATAACACATGGAATGAAATCCACCGTAGAGACCGTTCTTCCGGAACTTCACCCGATCTTTCCCTTACCGGAATGGGACGGTTTTACTATACGGGCTTCTTTTTCACCACCTTTTTAACGGGTTTTGTTTTCACGGCCGGCTTAACGGGCGTTTTACCTGTTGCTTCCAGTTTTTTAATCCGGACCTCCAGGGCTTTATAATCTTCCTTGGTCACGAGGTTCATTTTTGCAATCGTTGCTTTCTGGAGTTCGGCGATTTGTTTTTCAAGGGACTTCTTCATTTCTTCCGATTTTTTGACCCAATGTTCAATCAGTTTTTGGGCTTCTTTCTTGTTGAGATTATTTTCCTTTGCAAACTCCTTTGCTGCTTTTTCGATTTTTTCCGTGGTGGTGAATGCATATTCCACGCCTTTGTCAAAGGCTTGTTTCAGATTTTCAAACATAATTGACCTCCTTTTTTTAACTTTTTTGTTCATATTTAATTTTGTTTTCTTTTAAGATTTTCATAAAGTGCAGCTCTATATCATTGAGTAGTGTTTCAAAATTTTTGATCTCCGCAAATTTGATCTCGTATGCCGTAAGGACATTCGGAATGTTCCGGATGGATTTTATCAGCCGGTCTTTTTGTGCTTTCCTGAACTCACCTTCCACGATCAGGAGAAAATCCACCTGTTTTATTTCGGGGGCCAGCACGAATTCCTGGCTGCGGTTGGAGACCAGGTAATAGGTATTGAAATAATCTTCATCACAGTAATAGTACAGGGAAAATTCTGTTGGATTCTTTTTGTTGGTCAGTGTGATTTTCAGATCTTCCATTTTGAGAAAATCAGATCCAAGGTGCTTATTTAACAGGAAAGAGATCCGGTAATCCTTCATATGGCAGGAAATGCCGATGAGGGTAAAAATTATCGGTTCCGGTCGGATGTCCAAAAGAATTTTCTTCGACATTGCTGGATTTCGAATATAGAACAAATGTAAGGAAATTTTGAGGGAACGTCAAGGGATATCTTGAAAAATCAACTACTGCCGGGTGTCCTGACGACAATTGATTAGTGAATGGTGAGTGGTGAAGGGTGAAGTGGGGAAGTTGACATTCTTTATTTCGCTATTTCGTTATTTCGTTATTTCGTTATTTCGTTATTTCGCTATTTATTTTATTCCAGGCTTTCTCAGCTGCATTCTGTTCAGCCCCTTTAATGGAATAGTCCTGTCCGCGGCTGAGTGGAATGTTGTCAACCAGGATCTCAATGATGTACTGTTTCTTATATCCTGAGCCGGTTTCCTCCACCACAGAAAAGATAAGTTGTTTTTTTTCTTTCTGGGCCCATTCGATCATCCGGCTTTTAAAATTCGATTCCTGGTTTACCAGATCATTGATATCAAAATAGTGTTTGATGATCTTTTCCAGTAGTATCTGCCGGGTAAAGCTGTATCCCTGGTCGAGGTACATGGCGCCAACCAGGGCTTCGAAGGCATCCCCCTGGCATGAGCGATAGATATTGTTGGAATTGGAATCGAGGCGGATGAGCTTTTCGAGACCGAGTTTCTGCGAAAGTTTGTTAAGCTGCACACGGTTGACTATTTTCGAACGCATCTCTGTGAGAAATCCTTCGTCTTTGGTAGGAAAGGTCTTGAAAAGATAATCTGCTGTGATGGCATCCAGGATGGCATCCCCGAGAAATTCCAGGCGTTCATTGTTGATCTTGGTTCCCCGCAAAGATTCTTCTCCTGCTGATTTATGCAGGAATGCCAGCCGGTACAAGAAAATATTCCGGGGATAGAACCCGAATATATTTTTTATCGCTTGGTAAAGTTGTTTATCGCGGGAAAAGAAGTAACGAACCGGTGCAGATAAGTGGAATTTCAATGCAACCCTATTCCTTGAATTTTTTGAAGATAATGGAAGCATTATGCCCGCCGAAGCCAAAGGTATTGGTCAGGGCGGTATTGATCACCCGTTGCTGGGCTTTGTTGAATGTGAAGTTCAACCGGTTGTCAATTTCCGGATCATCAGTAAAATGATTGATGGTTGGCGGAATGATGTCATTCTTCACGGCCAGGATGGCGGCAATAGATTCGATGGCGCCTGCAGCGCCCAGGAGGTGGCCGGTCATTGATTTGGTTGAATTGATGTTGATTTTGTAAGCCTGCTCCCCGAACAGGGACTGAATAGCTTTTGGTTCAACGATATCTCCCAGCGGGGTTGAAGTTCCATGAGTATTGATATGATCGATGTCGGTAATGCTCATTTCGGCATCTTCGAGGGCAGCCCGCATTGCGAGAATGGCGCCTATTCCTTCGGGATGAGGTTGGGTCATATGAAATGCATCGCCTGATAAACCGGCGCCTGCAACTTCAGCATAAATCTTTGCACCGCGGCTCAGGGCATGTTCCATTTCCTCAAAAATCACCACACCGGAACCTTCCCCGATCACAAATCCGTCACGGTCTTTATCGAAAGGACGCGACGCTGTTGCCGGGTCATCATTTCGTGTCGAGAGCGCATGCATGGCATTGAAACCGCCCACACCTGCAGGATTGAGTGCGGCTTCGGCTCCCCCGGCAACAAAGACTTCGGCTTTGTTCAACCGGATATAATTGAATGCATCAGCCAAACCATTGGCAGAAGAAGCACATGCAGAGACCGTGGCAAAATTCGGTCCCCGGAATCCATATTTAATCGAAACATGGCCGGCTGTAATATCCGAGATCATTTTCGGGATGAAGAAAGGATTGAAACGAGGAGTTCCATCCCCTTCTAAAAAATTTTTCACTTCACTGATCAGGGTATCAAGTCCGCCAATCCCGGAAGCCATGATCACTCCTACGCGGTTATGATCCAGCTTCTCCATATCGAACTCCGCATCTTTCACGGCTTCATCGGCAGCGATCAGGCCGAAATGGCAATAAATATCATATTTCCGAACTTCTTTCCTGTCAAAATAGTTCTCCGCATTAAAATTCTTAACTTCACAGGCAAATCGTGTCTTGAATTTGGAAGCATCAAACCGGGTGATCGGGCCTGCGCCGCTGACACCACTGATCAATCCTTGCCAGTATTCCTCAGTGGTATTGCCGATCGGGGTTAATGCCCCGAGACCGGTTACAACAACTCGACGTAATTTCACATGACTCAGGTTTAATGGTACATTTTAAACAGGAATCCCTCCGATTGGGAGGGATTTAATTTCTTCTCAGGAATAAGTCAACAACCCAAACCAGGTTTTCAAAAGTAAATATGAATCCTTTATTTGGTGTTGTTTTCGATGTAAGCAATCGCTTCACCGACAGTTCCGATCTTTTCAGCCTGATCATCCGGAATGGCAATATCAAATTCCTTTTCAAATTCCATGATCAGTTCTACGGTATCGAGAGAGTCAGCGCCGAGATCATTTGTGAAACTTGCTTCAGGTGTAACTTCGTTTTCGTCAACACCGAGCTTATCAACAATGATAGCTTTAACTTTTGTTGCAATGTCAGACATGGTTTTTCCTTTTTTGGTTAAACGGATTGCAAAGAAATGAATTTTATCCGTACAAACCAACAACATTTAAGATTTTTTAACATTTCGGAAAAACAATAATTTGATCTTCAAATATTTAAAAACAAGATGAATCTGGTTTGTTAATTTTTCAACCTAACATCCGGGCCTAAAAATAATCATGAAAAAAAGCTTATGCTTTCTTACTTTTGCAGGGGATAATTCACACCAGTTGAACATGATCAGGATTGCTATTTTTGCTTCCGGCAACGGCACCAACGTCCAACGGATTACGGAATATTTCCGGGAACGGTCTGCCTCCATTGCAGTTGACCTTATCCTCTCAAACAAACCGGATGCATTTGTGCTCGAAAGAGCCAGGAACCTAGGTATTTCCAGCATTATCTTTTCCCGTCAGGAATTCTATGAAAGTGACCGTATTCCTGATCTCCTGAAAGAACACGAAATCGAATATGTGATCCTGGCCGGTTTTCTCTGGCTGGTTCCGGATTCCATCCTGAAAGCTTATCCCGGCAGGATCCTTAATATTCATCCCGCCCTTTTGCCCAGATATGGAGGAAAAGGAATGTATGGGATGAAGGTCCATGAAACCGTAATCTCCAGTCATGATAAAGAATCGGGTATCACGATCCACCTTGTCAACGAATACTTTGATGAAGGGCAGATCCTTTTCCAGGCAAAATGCAGCATTGAAGAAACCGACACCCCGGGGAGCCTGGCAGAAAAAATTCATGCCCTTGAATACCGGTATTTCCCCCAGGTGATAGAAAACTTTATCCTGAAGGGAACTCCTTCATTTAGGTGATGGAATAATGACAGGGATTTTCATGGATTCTGAAAACCATTGAGATCACGCTTACGGCAAGATTGAAACAGGAAAATTATTTCAGTCTTTCCCTCAGCTTTTTCCCTTCTTCTTCAAATCCCGGTTTTCCGATCAGGGCGAACATGTTCTTTTTGTATGCCTCCACACCGGGCTGGTCGAATGGATTTACACCCAGAAGGTAGCCGCTCAGGGCACAGGCAAATTCAAAGAAATAAATCAACGCTCCCAGGGTCTCTTCATTCAATTCAGTGACCGAGATCCGGATGTTGGGAACGCCGCCGTCGACATGGGCAAGCAGAGTGCCCATTTCTGCCATGTGGTTGATCTCAGTAAGTCTTTTTCCCGCCAGGAAATTCAGACCATCAGAATCCTTCTCAAGGAAAGGTACGCGCAATTCCTTTCCTGAATTCTCAACCGACAGGATCGTCTCAAACATTAACCTGGTTCCATCCTGGATGTACTGTCCCATGGAATGAAGGTCGGTGGTAAAACTAACCCCGGCGGGGAAAATGCCCTTATTCTCCTTGCCTTCACTCTCACCATACAACTGTTTCCACCATTCGGTAAAATAATAAAGGTTGGGAAGGTAGTTTACGAGGATCTCAACCGGCTTACCCGATTGATACAATGCATTGCGGATGGCTGCATACCGTATGGCGGGATTTTTTTCCGGATCGGCAGATGAAAGGCATTTCTCCCTCATTGTGTTTGCACCACCGATGAGCTTATCAATGTCAAATCCTGCAACTGCAATGGGAAGAAGCCCTACGGATGTCAGTACAGAATACCTTCCTCCAACATCATCGGGGATTATATAAGTGGAATATCCTTCTTCCACCGCTAATTTTTTTAAGGCCCCGCGATGCGCATCGGTTATTGCGATAATCCGTTCTGCAGCTTCTTTCTTTCCGTATTTTTTTTCAATGTGGGCTTTGATGATGCGAAATGCAATGGCAGGCTCTGTGGTTGTACCCGATTTTGAGATCACCGCCACACTGTAATCGTACTGTTCCAGGATCTCCATCAACCCGGCATGGTAATCTTCACTGAGATTCTCCCCGGCATAGAGGATAACCGGGTCTTGCCTGCCGGGAACAAGCGGAAGGAACGGGTGGCTAAGGCAATCGATCACTGCTCTTGCGCCAAGATAGGATCCGCCAATTCCAATGACTACGAACACGTTTGATTGGGCACGTATCTTTTCTGCATCGGATTTGATTCTCTTAAAGATTGCAGGCTCTGATTCTGCCGGTAACTTCATCCAGCCGAGGAAATCATTCCCTTTTCCGGTGCCGTTTACCAAAGCTTTATGGAGTGATTTTAATTCCGTTTCATTTTGTCTAATCCTTTCCACGCCGGCAAAGGAAATCGCTTTACTGATATCTATGTTCATCTTTATTTACTTGGTTTCTGATGGAAGACGAAAGTACTATTTTGAAGTGACTGTACAAAAAAAAAGATGTGTCCGCCGGGGGCGGACACATCTTTCAATCAATAAACAAAACATTAAATCAGATAATTCGCACAAACTCACATTAGCCAAAAAAGAATTACTGGTATTGCATTTGCTCTTTGCCATTTTCCAGTTCAGCAAAGATAGTCTGGAAATGGCGGTCATACTGTTAAGGAATATTAATTTACGTTAAAAATTGTTAAAAGCCCATTTCAAAATAATGTACTTTTGTGGGAATGAACCGCAGGATCATCATCTTTACCATCATCGTGATGACCATTGCCCTGATCGGGTTGATGGGAATACAGATCTACTGGATCAATAATGCTTCGGCCGTGAAAGAGGCTACGTTCCAGCGGACTGTTACCGACGTCCTTGCCAAGGTGGTCAATAAGATTGAAAAACTGGAAAAGCGGAAAGCATCGGAGGCGAATCCGTATGAAGGAATGCTGAATTTCAACCGCCATCTGCTCTACGAACGTTTTATCACCGAATCGCAGCTGGACTCACTTATCCTGCTTGAGTTGAACACCCGGGGTATCGACACCCGTTTTGAGTTCGGCATTTACAACCCGGAAAGGGATGTATTCCTGATCGAGAAGGATCCGGGAATGCGTAAAACCCTGATCGAAAAAGGGTCTGCTGCGCGGCTTTTTATTAGCGACATCTTCACATCGCCGGAATACCTTCTTCTCTATTTCCCGCATGAAAAACAATTCCTTCTTACCGAACTATGGGGAATGTTGCTGATCTCCATTATCCTTATCATCGTCATTGTATATTCATTTACCTATACCATTACCACCATTTTCCGCCAGAAAAAACTGTCGGAGATGAAAAATGACTTCATCAACAATATGACCCATGAATTCAAAACCCCTATTTCCACGATCTCTCTGGCATGCGAAGCATTGAGCGATCGTGACACCGTGCGGTCCTCTGAATTCACGAAAAATTACATTAACATCATCCTGGAAGAGAATAAGCGGCTGGCAACGATGGCAGAAAAGATACTGCAAACGGCGGTGATAGAGAAAGGGCAACTGAAGATGAAGCGGGAACAAATCGATCTGCATGAAGTGATCACCGATGTCATTAAGAACATCCGCATTCAGGTGGAGATCAAAGACGGTGTGATCAGGAAACAATTCAAGGCAACAAACCCGGTTCTTTTGGGCGATAAAGTACATCTTACCAACCTCATTAACAACCTCCTGGATAATGCAAACAAATATTCTCCCCGGAAACCCGTTATTACAATAAGAACCGAGAACACGTCCAACGGGATCCTTCTGACGATCGAAGACCATGGCATCGGTATCAGTAAGGGAGAACAAAAGAAAATATTTGATAAATTATACAGGGTCCCTACTGGAAACATTCAGGAGGTTAGGGGATTTGGATTGGGACTCAGTTATGTCAAGGCCATTGTAGAGGAGCATCACGGAAGGATCAGTCTTGACAGCGAAATCAATAAGGGAACCACATTCAAGGTTTTCCTGCCTTTTACAGAATGAGAATTACCGTACAAGATAACCAGGTCAATGGAAAAAAATCAGCCGCGCATTCTTCTTGCAGAAGACGACCGTAATCTCGGAAACATCCTTAAGAATTTCCTTGATGTGAAAGGGTATACAACGACACTTTGCATCAATGGCCAGGAGGCGGTTGATGCTTTTCAAAAGAAAGAATTTGATTTTTGTATCCTCGACATCATGATGCCAGCCAGGGATGGTTTTTCTGTAGCAAAAGAGATCCGTCTTTCGAATCCGAAGATCCCTATCATGTTTCTCACGGCTAAAGCATTGCAGGAAGACAAGCTGAAAGGTTTTGAAACCGGCGCCGATGATTATATGACCAAACCTTTCAGCATGGAGGAACTGCTGATGCGCTTGCAGGCGATCCTTCGCAGGACGGAAGATTCGGGCCGGAATGCGGAAAACGAGAACACCTACCAGATTGGCAGGTATACATTCGATTTCAACCGCCAGGTTTTATCCATCAAAGGAAAAGAAAAGAGACTCACCTCCAAGGAAGCCGGACTCCTGCGTTTATTGTGCAGCAATGCTAATGAAACGCTTGAACGCAGCACGGCACTGAATAAGATCTGGAGCGATGACAGCTATTTCAATGCCCGCAGCATGGATGTTTATATCGTCAAACTCAGGAAGTACCTGAAAGAAGATCCTTCCGTGGAGCTGATCAATGTTCACGGGATCGGGTTCAAGCTCGTCATGAACAGATAAGGTAAAATGGCAAGGCTTTATATTGTACCAACGCCCATCGGGAACCTTGAAGACATTACATTCCGGGCTATCCGTATCCTGAAGGAAGCGGAACTGGTGCTGGCTGAAGACACACGGAAAACCCTGATCCTCCTGAAACATTATGGAATAGAGAATAAATTGTCATCGCATCATGCCTTCAATGAACATAAATCGGTTCATGCGGTCATTGAGAGGCTGAAGGGAGGATGCACGATTGCACTGGTAAGTGATGCCGGAACACCCGGCATTTCCGACCCGGGGTTTCTGCTGGTACGGGAATGCCTTAAAGAAAATATTATGGTCGAATGCCTTCCCGGGCCAACGGCACTGATACCGGCATTGGTGAATTCAGGCCTGCCTTGTGACCGTTTTGTTTTTGAAGGATTCCTTCCGCATAAAAAGGGACGCCAGACGAGATTGTTTAAACTGGCAGAAGAAGAGAGCACCCTGGTGTTCTATGAATCCCCTCATCGCCTGGTAAAGACATTGGAACAGTTTGCGGGTGTTTTTGGCCCCGGTCGGCTCGCTTGCGTATCACGGGAGTTGTCGAAGATCCATGAAGAAAATGCAAGGGGAACATTGGAAGAACTGGTAAAACATTTCAGGGATAAAACCGTTAAAGGGGAGATCGTAATCGTGGTCGAAGGTAAGAAGTAGAAACCCACTTAATTTTTTTCTTATGTGTGGTCGTTATTCCTTTATCCTGGAAGATGAAATGATAAAAGAACGGTTTGGCGTGACGGTAAGAAGCGCGATTTACAAAGCCCGTTACAATTGCGCTCCTACCCAGAAACTTGCCGTCATTTCAAATGAAAATCCTGGTGAACTGAGTCTGTTCCGCTGGGGACTCATTCCCTTCTGGGAAAAAGATATCTCTATCGGGAATAAGCTCATCAATGCCAAGTCGGAAACCATCCTGGAAAAACCTTCTTTTAAAAATTCCTTTAAGAGTAAAAGATGCCTGGTGCTCAGCGATGGTTTTTTTGAATGGAAAAAGGGGATCGTGAAAACGCCTTTCCGGATTATACGAAGAGATCGTTCGGCTTTTGCCATGGCGGGGATCTGGGACAAATGGACCAACCCGGAAGGAGAGGAAATCCGGTCGTTTGCCATCCTCACAACAATTTCGAATTCATTGATGCAAAAAATTCACGACCGCATGCCGGTCATCCTTGACAGGGAAACAGAAAAGAAATGGATTGAAAACTCACCTCACGAAGCGTTGATTGAATTGATGAAACCCTGTGCAGCCTCCTCCCTCCTTGCCTACCCGGTTTCCACATTGGTAAATTCACCCCGATATGATTCACCGGAGATCCTGGAACCGGTTGGAGATCCGCTCGATTAATCTATCATAAGGTTACAACCTCGCAGATCGCTGAAGTCGAACCTTCCCAGAACTTCGAAGGTGCCGTCACTGTTTATTTTTCCAAGATCCTGAAGGGCGAGGAAGGAACAGGAATTGAAATTGGCAAGATCGATGATATTGATACCACCGGTCTTCCCGTCAGGAAGCAGGCTGAGGGGATCATTCGGGTCGCGCACCAGCATTTTCATCCAGGGCGGTGTCTTGAAATGCCCGTTTTCTTTTGCATAGGCCTGGGAAAGCAGTTCAGTCATCCCATATTCCGAATGAATGTTTTTGCACCGGAACCGTTCTGAAAGAAAGGCATGTAACTCCTCCCGGATCATTTCTTTTCTTTTACCCTTCATCCCACCGGTTTCCATGATGATGGCGCCGGGTAATGCCAGGGGAAACTTCTCCGCAAAATCGATCAGGGCATAGCTCAACCCGATCAGGAGTGATCGAGTTCCGGAAGATTCATGTTCTTCCAGCAGCTTTGCCAGGATTTCCGGGCGATCAAGATAAAAGCCAGAAACTTCTGAACTGCTTTTCAGGATCCATTTGCTGATCATGTAGAGAAGGGAGGAATCAGGATTCAGTTGCGGGTCAGGGGTCAGTGCGAAAATAGTATATGCTTCAAGCGATCCGTAAAATCCCTCAAACCCTTTCACTATGGATTCATCATAAACCGAAAGGTCCAGGATGTTGTGACGGCTTCGTATCATACTGGTGGTCCCGCTGCTCAGGAAACTCTTTTCGGGTAATGAAATTCCTGAAACCACCGGATGTGTCTTGAAGAATGATACCGGCAGGAAAGGGATCTGTGAATAATGGGTCATGTTTCCAGGAGCAAATTCAAGGGCATCGGCATATTTTCTGTAAATTTCATTCCTGTCGTATTGAAAATGAAAAATATCCAGGGCCGCAGCATTGAAATCACCTTCATCTAATTGTCCGAATATCCTGTTTTTGAAATCCATTTTTCTTTTTACTGACCTGATCCTGACCGAAAAAATCGTACTTTTATAGCCGGAATCAGATTTGAATTTCTGCAAAGGTAAGATTTCGGGAAGAGAATTTCTTGAACAGGGTCAACCATGAAAAAGCAGCCTTTCTTCTATCTTTTCTTTATTGGAGCAATCCTCGCAGTTTTCAGCGGGTGCATGAAGAAGCAGAGTTTTCCAGATACCCCCGTAATTTCCTTCCTCAGTTTTGAAACATTTGTCGATACAGCCCAGGTTGTGAGAATGGGCATTCTGACAATCTCTTACCAGGATGGAAACGGGGATATCGGTTTGAACCCATCTGACACCTTCGCTCCCTATCAGCGGAACGGTCTTTATTATTACAATTATGTTATCAATTATTTTGAAAAGCAGAACGGCGTTTTCAAACAGGTTGACCTGGCGATCCCTTTCAGCCTGAGAATCCCGGTATTAACTCCCAATGACCCCAACAAAGCGATCAAGGGGTTTATTGCCGATACCATGGACCTCTATCCTCCGCCCATCCATGACACTATCAAATTCGAAGCATTTATCTACGATCTTGCTCTACACAAAAGCAACGTGATCACCACGCCTGAAATCATCCTTAGGAGGAAGTAGAGTAGATGGAACGTGTTTACGCAAACAGGAAATTTATTGTAATCGGGCTTTTTCTCCTGATCGGGTTGGTATTTGTAATCCGGTTGTTTTTTATCCAGGTTCTGGCTGATAAGTATGTGCTTTCAGCCAACAACAATGTGCTTCGCTACATTACGCAGTACCCTGCAAGGGGCCTGGTCTACGACCGTTATGGTAAGTTGCTTGTTTACAATGAAGCTGCCTACGACCTGATGGTCATTCCGAAACAGGTTAAAAATACCGATACTGCCGAGTTGTGCCGGTTACTCGAGATCGAAAAGAAAGACTTTGTTGACAGGCTGGAAAAAGCACGGAATTATTCACCTTATCGTCCATCCATTTTTGAGTCTCAGATAACCCGCGAAAATTACGGTTACCTCGAAGAAAAGATGTTCCGTTTCCCGGGATTTTTTGTTCAATCGCGTACGCTTCGTAAATATACTTACCCGATTGCTGCTCATACCTTCGGATACATAGGAGAAGTCGGCCCCGAGGTCATTGATTACAACTCCTATTATAAATCCGGGGATTACATCGGAATCAGCGGGGTTGAAAAATCCTATGAAGAGGTGCTCCGGGGAAAAAAAGGGATGAAGATCCGTGTTGTGGATGTGCTGAACCGCGACAAAGGCAGCTTCCAGAGGGGAAAATACGATACGATTGCCTATGCCGGCACCGACCTTTATTCCTCGCTCGATGCCGATCTGCAAGCCTATGGAGAGCAGCTTATGGCCGGGAAAAAAGGAAGCATCGTAGCCCTTGAACCTTCCACCGGGGAGATCCTTTGCATGATTACCAGTCCTTCATATGATCCGAACCTCCTGGTCGGAAGAATCCGGAGAACAAACTATACCAAGCTTCTCGAAGATTCTGTCATGGTTCCTCTTTTCGACCGGGCCCTGATGGCCAGCTATCCGCCGGGATCGACATTCAAGCTGGTGGATGCCCTGGTCGGGCAGCAGGTTGGAGTCCTGACACCGGATACACGTTACAGTTGTCCGGGTGGATTTGCGCTGGGAAACGGCAAGAAAGTCGCCTGTCACAACCATTTTTCCCCGCTTGACCTGCGTCAATCTATCCAGCATTCCTGCAACACGTATTATTGCCGTGTATTCAAATCGATCATTGACAAACGGCCTTTCACTACAACCCGTGATGGCTATGAAATATGGAGAAACCTGGTGATGAGTTTCGGCTTCGGGCATAAATTCGGTATTGACCTTCCTGGTGAACTGAACGGAAACATTCCTTCCTCCAATTATTACGACCGGTACCATGGAAAAAACCGCTGGACCTCGATGGCGATCATCTCCCTGGGCATCGGCCAGGGTGAGATCGGGATTACACCGCTACAGCTGGCCAACCTTGCAGCCCTTATCTCCAACCGGGGATTCTATTATACCCCGCATATCGTAAAAGCGATCGGAAAAAAAGACAACCTGAACAAGACATTTCAGGAAAAGCATTTTTGTGGCGTCGATCCGCAATATTTTCCCATCGTAGTTGAAGCCATGCACGATGTAATGGAGGCAGGAGGTACAGGATTTGCGTCGAGGGTCGATGGCATAGAGATCTGTGGAAAGACTGGAACTGCACAAAATCCGCACGGGAAAAATCATTCCATTTTCATCGCATTTGCACCGAAAGACCAACCCAGGATCGCCGTGGCCGTAGTAATCGAAAACGCGGGATTTGGAGCAACCTATGCCGCTCCCATGGCGACCCTGATGATCGAAAAATACATCAACAGGGAAATCAAGCGAAAGAATGTCGAACAAAGCATGATCACCGGGAACCTGTTACACCAGGAAAAAGTCATTGACCAATGAGAGAACGCCGGGGCGTATTTGAACACATCGACTGGTGGTTAGTTATCATCTTCCTGCTGCTCGTGACCATGGGATGGATCAATATCTATGCAGCCGTTTATGACGAGAACCACGGCAGCATCGTTGACATGCACGTGAAATACGGGAAACAGCTGGCCTGGATCCTTGCTGCATTATTTCTTGGATTGATCGTCCTTCTGATCGATGGAAAATTTTTCTCCCAGTTTGCTTACCTGATCTATATTTTATGCATTCTGTTACTGATCGCCGTTATTTTTATGGGGAAAGAGATTTCTGGTTCAAAATCCTGGTTTCAGTTTGCCGGCATTGCATTGCAACCCGGTGAGTTTGCCAAGGTGGGAGTAGCCCTGGCGCTGGCAAAATTTCTGAGCAAGATTGAAACGGATATCCGGAAACGAAAAGATTTATTTACCGCTATCGGCCTCATCCTCTTTCCATCGCTTCTCGTTTTCCTGGAACACGATACCGGATCAGCCATCGTTTTCTTTTCTTTTATCTTTGTCCTTTACCGGGCAGGATTATCGGAAAAATTAGTCATCGCTTTTGTCCTGGTTCCATTGCTGGCAATCTTTTCCCTGTTGATCAATAAATTCATTATCCTCGGTTTACTGCTTATCATAGCACTGTTTTTCTTTCTTTATTCAAAACGAAAGATCCGGAACATCTTTCTTATTTCCCTTATCTATCTTGCATCTGCAGGTTTTGTTTTTTCGGTGGATTTTGCCGTCAACCACATACTGGAGCCTCACCAGCGGGTGCGTGTGAATGTACTGATCGGTAAGGATATTGACCTGAAAGGAGCCGGCTATAATGTGAATCAGTCTCTCATTGCCATTGGTTCGGGAGGTGCCTGGGGAAAAGGATTCCTGCATGGTACCCAAACTAAGTATAATTTTGTTCCGGAACAAAGTACCGATTTCATCTTCTGCACCGTCGGGGAAGAATGGGGTTTCGCAGGCAGTTTTGTCGTAATAGGACTCTTCATCGCTTTACTTATCCGGATTATCTTTGTAGCAGAAAGACAGCGGTCCAGGTTCAGCCGGTTTTATGGTTATGGCGTCGCTTCCATTATTTTCTTCCATTCCACGATAAACATTGGGATGACGCTCGGCCTGATCCCGGTGATCGGCATTCCACTGCCGTTCTTCAGTTACGGTGGATCTTCACTCTGGGCTTTCACGCTCATGTTGTTTATTTTTATCCGCCAGGATTCTTACCGGTATGAATTGCTGTAATGATCCTATACTGCCTGACATTAAAATAAATCGCTTCGCAACCCGTTAAGATATATTAAAAAAGATAGTTTTATTGATTTGTAGACGGATCCTTCATTTTATAAAGAGATTTCTTTAATTCATCTCGGGTTTTTATTGATGCGATTTTTTATAGCTGTCTCCTTATTTTTTTCCTTCCTTCTTCAGGGAACGTTTTCCCATTCTCAAACCGTATCGGATACCTTGAACATAGCAAAACAGTTGAGGGCAAAAGGGAAAATTCACAAATCCTTTTCCCTTCTGAAAAAGACCTATGCAAATCATCCTAATGATCTGAATGTGGCCTGGTTGACGGCTCAAACTGCCTTTTGGGCCAACCGGATCGGGAAATCAAAACACCTGTATGAAAAAGCAATAAAATCGAATCCAAAAAACTTGTATCTTCAGCTGGATTACGCTAAGATTCTCGTGAACTGCGATGAATTTGAAAAAGCCGGACATCTTCTGAAAGTATACCTGGCTTATGATTCCACCAATTCACAGGCCCTGACAGCTCTCGCAAAAATATTTTTTTGGAGGTGCAGGTATCAGGATGCCTCTTTGCTGGTAACCAAATCCCTGAAGCAAGATCCGAAGTATCAGGATGCCTTTTCTCTTTACAAAGAGATTGCCCTTGCCCGTTCTCCTTACCTGAAATTCGGTGCAGGATATGGTACGGATGACCAACCCATGCAAACGGTATCAATAATGCTGGGAGGCGGTTTATATTTTAATGCGCTTTCAGCCTTACGTTTCACTTTCCAGGCTCCTTTTATGATCCGGGATGGAAAAACTGCCAATGCGTTTATTTTCCAAGCCGGAAATACATCTTTTATCAGTAAGGCGAACCTGACCATCAATGTAGATGCCGGAGTGATGAGATTCCCTTATAAGAGCAGCTATACATGGACCGGGAACCTGTCTATCGACAAAATCTTTCTGCGGCATCTGGTCTTATCCGTTTCTGCTCAAAAAATTCCCTATTTTGCGACCCGCACCAGTGTTGACACGATAGTGATTCAAAACCACTTGGCCGGATCGGTTGGCTGGAATGACCAGAACAGTTGGAATGGGCAAGCTGCCGTTGAAGCGTCTACCTATCCGATGGATCACGATCTTACCTATACAGGGTATGCATGGGTATTCGTGCCCCCGGTGAAATTTTCCGTTTTTCAGTTTCGGTTCGGATATGGTTACAATTACAGTAATTCAAAGAAAAATCGGTTTGTTTCAGAGAAATCTTTATCTGAGATCATTTCCAATTACGATGCAAATACAAAAATTGCAGGCATCTACAATCCCTATTATACTCCAAACGATCAGCAGATTCATTCGTTTCTTTTGGCGATAACCGGCCATCTTTTGAAATGGATGGATTTTTCGATCAATGCAAATGCCGGATTCTACGCAACCACACAAGCCCCCTATCTTTACCTCGATAAAGACGAAACAAATAACACGATTCTTAAAACAGGTTTTGCAACTACCCGTTTTTACCCTTTAACTGTTCATTTACAGGTATTGATGAAAGTATCAGAGCAGATCCATTTGCAGGTGGAGTATACCTATATGAGTACCTATTTTTATACCAGCCATTATGCCGGTATCGGCTTGAATATTCGTTTCCCGAATGAAAAGAAAACTTAGTAAAGATCTCTGGAGACACCGTGAAGCTTCTTCTGTCAGGACCCGGGAAAAATTTGTCCTGCTGATCCTGGTTCTTGCCGGCATTATCAGTATTTTTCAGTTTGCCGATTGGTGGTTTCACAAAGAGCATATCGGGAACATCTGGTTATTTATTTTGCTAAGCCTCATATTCTGGTATGGGATCAGCCGCCTGATTTTAATCTGGGGCAATTACCTATGGATACGAAAACCGTTACCGGTAGCTGCACCCGGCGGGTTGAGTGTAGCCATTTTCACGACAAGTTCCCCCGGGGAACCCTTATCCATGTTCGAAAAAACACTGGAAGCATGCCGCAATATCACTTATCCGCATACCACCTATCTGCTGGATGACACGCAGGATCCGGAATTTCGAAAAGTCGCGGAGAGAACTGGGGCAGTCTGGCTGGAACTTGTCGGGTTACCCGGAGCAAAAGCCGGAAAAGTAAACAAAGCGCTTCAGCTTACACATGAAGATTTCATTCTGATCCTCGATCCGGATCATATCCCATTCCCGGAATTTCTGAACCATACCCTGGGTTTTTTTAAAGATGAACGAGTGGGGTTTGTTCAGGTTTCACAAGCCTATTACAACCAGTACCGGTCGTTTACCGCAAAAGGAGCAGCCGAACAAACCTATACGTTTTACGGGCCCACACAGATGGGATTGTATGGAATGGGCTCGGCTGTAGCCATCGGCGCGAATTGTACATTCCGGCGAAAAGCCCTGGAGAGCATTGGGGGTCATGGCATCGGGCTGGCCGAGGACCTGATCACATCGATCCGTTTGCATGCGGCCGGATGGAAATCGATCTACAACCCGGTGGTGGTAAGCCGCGGATTGGTGCCGGAGGATTTTGGTTCCTTCTGCAAACAGCAATTAAAATGGTCACGCGGGGTGTTTGAAGTCACCTTCGTAGAAATCCCGAAATTGTTTCGTAAACTGACCAACTGGCAAAAACTCTCTTATCTTACCATCGGGTCTTATTACTTAGTTGGCGTCACCTTTTTTTTCTTTACCCTCATTCCCTTTTATTTTTTCTTGACCGGGATCCTTCCCGCTCATATGTCGTTTGTCGACTTCCTTATTCACGGGTCATCTGTTGCATTTATTGCAATCCTGATTTATCTTTATGTTCAGAAATGGATGGTGCACCCGGAAACAGAACGGGGATTACATTGGCGTGGTATGATCCTTAAGTATGCCAGCTGGCCGGTATTTTTCCTGGGATTCTTACTGGCGGTTGTAAATGCAGAGATCCCATATATTCCTACGGCAAAGAAAGCCGTGACAGGATATTTTACCCCGTTCGCCCGTCCGCTGGTTATCCATGTCCTGTTTTTTATCCTCGCACTGGTAGCGGTATATATCCAGCGGAGGTTTTATGTTCCTGAAAGTGAATTGATCCTTTCGGCTGAAAAAACCTGGGGAATGATGGGGTTTGCTTTTATCGCCTGTATATTATCGTTCGGGGGGATTCTGGCAGCATGGGAAGCGCAACACCTGAAGGCCGAAGATCCCTGGAAAAAAGTCGATTTAAACAAAATTAACAAGTAATCTGATGACAAAACGATCACACCGGATCTTTTATACGCTTGCTGCTCTTTTACTTGGGATAGGGATCATACTGGTGATCTCATTTGCAGGGAGTAAATCACGCGGACCGCTGGAAAACTTATTTTTTCATGCAGGGGCTACAGTTAACAAGGTCGAACAAAATCTCATCCTTGAGAATCGCAAACACAAGCGGATTGATCAACTCAGATGGTTCAAGGTATTTCGATCAAATCCTGCCCTGCTCAGGAATCCCACGGTGATTCTTTTTGGGGCTTACGATAATAAAATCAGTGAATCATTTGAAAGCATCATTTCAATGGAAGATTCCCTGCATACGACATTTCCGCTTATTCACCTCTATACTGCCTGGGGAAGCAAGCCTGAAGAACAATTCCCCAAATTACAGGTTGACGCGATCTATGAAATGGGATCCATACCGGTGATTACCTGGGAACCCTGGCTTACGGATTTTGATGCTGAAAGTTTTCCTCATCTCAGGAAAGTGGAAAACCGGGATAAAGGAGGAATGGCAGATGTGGCAAAAGGGGAATATGATACTTATATTCAAAATTGGGCGGATGATGCCAGGTCGACAGGACGTCCGATTTTTGTCAGGCTGGGCCATGAGATGAACGACCCTTACCGTTATCCCTGGGGGCCACATAACAATTCAGCAAAGAATTTTATTGCAGCCTGGCGCCATGTTCATCACTTGTTTGTCGGAGCCGGAGCCACCAATGTGATCTGGATCTGGTCACCTCATCCTGCTTATGGGTATTTTGATGCATTCTACCCGGGAGACGAGTTTGTTGATTTTGTCGGGGTCGGTACACTTAATTATGGGAATGTTGCACAATGGTCGAAATGGTGGACATTCAAAGAGATCTTCGGGAAGTATTATGCAGAACTGGCAGCCTTTAAAAAACCGATCATGTTAACCGAGTTGGGTTGCCTGGCAGCAGGAGGAGACCGGAATAAATGGTTTGAAGAAGCATTCTCACAACTTCCTGTGAATTATCCCGCGGTTAAATCCATCCTCTTTTTTCACTATTCAGAAGATAAAACGACTACCCAGCAAACCTTGAACTGGTATTTCAAAGATGATCATTCTACTACCCGGACCATTATTAATGAAATCAAAAAATGGCCTTCCTGGGTAAAACCTAAATTGTGATATGGTTTGCAAGATTTTTTGCATCTTCAGAAATAACCATGAAATCAGAACCTGTTTCAGTAGTGATACCTGCAGCCGGAAATTCGGGCCGGATGGGTTCCGATAAGGCACTTCTGGAATTACCCGGGGGCATCAACTTTGCAAATCACCTGTTGAATAGTTACAGGATGTATGGCGCTGAACCAATCATTCTGGTTATTAATGATAATCTTGACCTTTCGAACCTACAGGCAGGACCCTGGATTATAGTGATAAATAAACACGTTGACCGGGGTCGTTCCTATTCTGTCAAACTGGGGATCGACAGGGTTCCCGGTAAACAGGGATGTTTCATCCAGAATATTGATAATCCTTATGCCGATAAGACGCTTCTCAAAATGATGCATTGTGCTTTGAGGGCGGACGGATATGTGGTTCCGGTATATGACGGAAAAGGAGGCCACCCGGTTTTACTGGGAAGCCGGATCGTTGATCATATTCGTGCACTGAATGAAGGAGTCGATTTCAGGGATTTTCTCAAAAGGTTTTTACGGATTGAAGTTCCTTATCACGGAGAAGGGATCCTTTGGAATATCAATACTCCCGGGGATTATGACAGATTTATGAAATCCTGTTGACCTCCAATTCATTCAGGATCTCTTCATATTTGAGGATCACCGCTTCAATGGGATCTTTTGCGATATCGAAAACAAAAACATTTCCTGTATTCCATTTCCGGGCCGCTTTTTCCACGAGGCTCTTTCGCACCACCCAGAGCTGGGTCAGTTGACCGGATTGACACAAGCGGGCAATGCTTTCTGCCCAACCCTGGGTTTTCATTTCCATCGGGCCTACCTCATCGATTACAACCAATTGAATTTCTTCCAGGTTATTCAATGCGATTAATTCATTGCCTTCTGCTAATGCTGTCCGGCTGAAATAATAATGACCATACTGAATCCGGTTTTCATGAGGGGTATCCCTGCATAATTCAAACTGCCGTGAATTCCGTATATCCAGAAGATCGAACCCGGTACGCTTGTCATTTTCGTGGATACCGATGGCTAAAAATCCTCCCACCCTGTATCCTTTTTCTTTCAGCACTTTTACCAGGTTCAGGGTATACGTCGTTTTCCCCTGGCCGATCTCTCCGGTGATGATCAATACGGACAGCCTTTTTTTATGGTCTTTCTCAAACTGTTGTAGTAAGGTTTCAGCTTGTTTTAATACCGTTGAAAAAGAGAAATTTGACCTTTTAAGGTTTTCTTTCGATTTTGGCAGTGAAGCGATGATTCCCGGTAAAGCTGAAAATGCAAGTCCCAGCGATGGATAAACATTTGCAAATCCTTTTTTTGATAGTAATGATTTGATCAAAGGGTTTTTTAATTCGATGCTGATAGCAGCAAACCCTATAATGATTAGGATGGCCCGGAAGATCATTTTTAAGCCGATAATCAGCCCGTCGATGCTGAAAAAATTATGATTTGCAATGCCATTCCAAAGAAATGCTGCCGCGAGGGTGATCAGGATAAATTGTATCCAGATTGAGATCTTTTTTAACCGATGGAATGAATTTCTGTATTGGAAGATGCAGAATCCGATATAAGCAGTTGCGCATAGTACCGACAGGAGAATTAGATCAACGTTCAACAAGAACAAGCACAGAATCATTGCACACACATTCAACGCCAGGTAAAGAAATGAATAGTGCTGAACCGTTGATTGGGAAAATAACGGTTCCTGCAGTTGCAAGGATATTTCGGGCGGAGAATGGATAGAATGCCGATTTTTAAGGTAGTTGCTTCCTGATCTTTTTCCCAATATCGCCGCCAATGCACCTGCCATGAAATAGAGGCTTGCAACTCCAAGTATCAGGTAAACCGGGCTTAAAAGAGTTATATTGAGTTGTTTTATGCAAAACCGGTAAAGGGCATCCAGGATGTTGACAAAATTAAAACCATACATAATAAGGAGATTCACCACTTTCTGGATCAGGGTACTCAGCACGGCAAGTCCTCCGCCGGTAATGTATCCGGCCAGGTTTTTCCCCAGCAGAAAAATCGACAATTCCAGGAGCAGCGCCTCGGATAGTATACCGATCATAGGGCCCAGGATGATAGCGCTTGGAGAGATCGATTTCATCAGGGCACAGATCAATCCGGCACGCCAGATCAGGCCATTTTCTTTCCATACCTGGAAAAAGGAAACCAAAAGATAAATACCTGCAAAGGACAGGATCGTCCCGGAAAACGGAATGGAAAGATTGTGTAAAAAACTGCCCACAATAATTTCGACGGATGCCCATAGACTGCCGGCTACAGCTGCTTTCAGCCAGATTGATTTCAGCGGTGTAAAGGGTATTTCCTGCATTAACAGATCGATTCGGCCCAGTTCATTAATACGGTAAAATTATTGTTTTATCTCTTCAGATCACCAAATGGTCGCTTTATAGTCTGCTTTATTTGCGTAATTTTACCTTCGTTGAAATTTTCTGTTAAACCGTTGTCCCATGGAAAGTATTTTTTCAAAGGCCGAAGAAATTAAAAACGGGCAAAAACGTGCTGCCATCTGCATCATCGTTGACACAACAGGATCAACCCCGCGAAAACAGGGATCCAAGATGATCGTTTACGCCGATGGCAGCATTTTCGGGAGTATCGGCGGGGGCAGCGTGGAGAAGGAAGTCACGGATAAAGCCGTGGAACTGATCGCATCCGGCCAGCCGGCAAAATTCACGTTCAACCTGGAAGAGGACCTGGCGATGCATTGTGGTGGAACAATGGAAGTTTACATCGAACCCATCAATCCATCCCAGAAATTGTACATTTTTGGAGCAGGCCATATCGGAAAGGCTGTTGCCCTTTTTGCCCGGGAACTTGATTTTTCGATTACCGTTTTTGATCCAAGGGAAAATATTTTCCGGGATCCTGTTTTCACAGGCTGTACCTGCATCAACAACGATTATTTTTCTTCGATTGAAGAAGCATCCTTCGATGAAAATACCTACTGTGTCATTGTCACGCCAAAACATTTATACGATGAGGATATTCTCGCTAAACTTTCGAAAAAATCACATGCATACATCGGGATGATAGGAAGCAGCAGGAAAATTGAACTGCTGAAAAAACGATTCCTGGAGGAAAAGATCATGAGCCGGGAGGAACTGGAAAAAATCGACATGCCTATCGGGATCAGGTTCCTGGCCAATACACCTCAGGAGATAGCCATTAGTATCCTCGCAAAACTGATTGATGTGAGAAATTCGTTGATCAACAGCAACAGTTAAAACCGTTACCATGCAACATACTGTCAGATTTGTACTTGATGACAAAATTGTTGAAATCGATTTTTCGAAGGCCGGGCTGAAACCTTCCATGACGCTGCTGAATTATCTTCGGTCGGGGCCATTACATAAAGGCGTAAAAGAGGGTTGCGCGGAAGGTGATTGTGGTGCCTGCACCATCGTGGTTGCAGAACCCGGGAACAAAGGCAAGCTTATATATAAGGCGCTTGATTCCTGCCTGGTATTCCTTCCAATGATTCACGGGAAACAGATTATTACTATTGAGAACCTTGCCCTTTCAGGGAAAAACGGAAACATCCTTCATCCTGTTCAGCAGATGATGGTCGAAACAAACGGTACGCAATGCGGATATTGTTCTCCAGGGATCGTTATGTCGCTCTTCGCCCTTTTTAAAAATCACAACAATCCTACGCGGGAAATCATTGAAGACACCCTGACCGGGAATCTCTGCAGGTGCACAGGATATGAGCCTATCCTCGAAGCAGCCAGGAAAGCATGCACGGACGGGAAAGATCATTTTTCCGGAAAAGAAAAGAAGATCCTTTCGATGCTGAATGAGATCACCTCCGGCAGAGAGACATTGCAAATACAAACAGAAAGACAGACCTATTATAAACCATTCACACTGGCCGAAGCCTTAAGGTTAAGAAAGGAAAACCCGGAAGCAGTCTTGATCAGCGGATCGACGGATGTAGCTTTACGGCAAACGAAAAAGAGGGAATTTCTTACCGTGATCCTTGATCTATCAGCCATCGACGAACTGAAAACATTCAGTGAAACCAGTGATGATTTTATATTCGGCGCCGGGTTGACCCTTGAGCAGGTGAAGCAGATCACTGCAAACCGGATCCCTTCACTCAATAAAATACTTAAGGTTTTCGGTTCGCTCCAGATTCGCAACATTGCAACGATCGGTGGAAATATAGGATCTGCATCTCCTATCGGTGATACACTCCCGATGCTGTTTGCGCATAGGGCAGGAATAAAAGTGTGTTCTCCGGATTCGGAAAGGATTATCAACATTGAAGATTTCATCACAGGGTACCGGCAAACAGACCTGAGAAATGACGAACTGATCACGGAAGTCATCGTTCCGAAAACCCCATACGGAGTTACCATCGGGTCTTACAAGGTTTCAAAACGGAAAGACCTTGACATTTCCACTGTCGCCGGGGCATTCAGACTGAAAACCCAGAAAAGTACGGTTACAGAAATTATGCTTGTATTTGGAGGGATGGCTGCAACAACAAAGCGCGCCCTGAAAACAGAAAAATACCTGGAAGGGAAAGAATGGACAAGAAAAACGATAGAAGAAGCTATGAACGTCCTCTCCGGAGAATTCACTCCACTCTCAGATGCCAGGGCCGGAGCGGAGTTCCGGAAAACGGTTGCAGCGAATTTATTGTTGAAATTTTACTTAGAAACAAATTGATGCCGACCGACAGACCGCACGACAGCGCCAGGAAACATGTAACGGGTGAATCCGTTTTCATCAACGACATCCCGGTTAACGACCAGCTACTCCTTGGTAAGGTATTGTTCAGCCCGCATGCACACGCAAGGATCCTTCACATCGATTGCTCGGAAGCGATGAAAATTAATGGCGTGAAATCTATTCTTACCGCAGCGGATATTCCAGGGGAAAACCAGATGGGCCCGGTGATTCATGACGAACCTTGTCTTGCTGAAAAAGAAGTTACCTTCATTGGACAGGCCATTGCGTTGATCGGTGCCGAAAACGAAGAAGCTGCTATTGAGGCGGCCAGGCTGATCCGGGTTGACTATGAACCGATCGAGGCCATCCTTGATCTTGAAACAGCGATGGCGAAAAACCATTGTATTGATTCCGAAAGGACCATCGAGAGAGGAAATGCAGATGCAGCACTGAAAGCGGCTCCTTATAAGTTCGATGGAACATTAAAGACCGGTGCGCAGGAACACTGGTACCTGGAAACACAGACATCGTTGGCTATTCCCGGTGAAGGGAAGGAAATGAACCTCTTTGCTTCCAGCCAGAACCCGGCAGAAACACAAGCCATCGTGGCGGAAGTACTGGGGATTCAAAAGAACGAAGTGGAGGTTGAAGTTAAAAGAATGGGCGGCGCTTTTGGAGGAAAAGAAACCCAGGGCAACCATGTGGCTGCATGGGCAGCATTGCTTGCAAATGCTTCCCGGCGCCCGGTAAAGATCCATCTTTTTCGCGATGACGACCAGGTGATGACTGGTAAACGGCATCGTTTTCTTTCAAACTATGAGATCGGATTTGATGAACAAGGGCGGATCCTTGCTTATAAGGTGGAACTGAACGCCGATGCGGGATCAGCTGCAGACCTTTCATTGGCCATTTTATCCAGGGCCATGCTTCATGCCGAAAATGCCTATTATATTCCCCATATCCTGATCAAAGGAAATGCTTGGAAAACAAATCATCCTTCCAATACAGCCTTCAGGGGATTTGGAGGTCCGCAGGGCATGGCTGTCATTGAAAATGCCATCGACAGGATTGCACGTTTCCTGAAGAAAGATGCCTCAGAGATCCGTTACCTCAATTTCTACCAGGAAGAAAAGAACAATGTGACGCCTTATGGTCAGAAGGTGAAAAACAATCACCTTTTCATGATCTATGATAAACTGCTCCGATCTTCTGACTATGTTAACCGCAGGAAAGAGATCGACCGGTTCAACAAGGAAAACGAATTTTATAAAAAAGGGCTCGCGCTGACACCTGTCAAATTCGGGATCTCCTTTACCACTGCCTTTCTTAACCAGGCCGGGGCGCTGGTCAATATTTACACAGACGGAACAGTCCTTGTTAATCATGGAGGTACAGAAATGGGACAGGGACTTCATACCAAGATTGCCGCGATTGCCTGCGCAGAGTTGGGCTTGTCGCCGGAAATGGTAAAAGTGAATGCCACCAATACATCCAGGATCCCAAACACCTCGGCCACTGCAGCATCCTCAGGCAGCGACGTGAACGGAATGGCAGTCAAAAACGCAATCGATATCCTGAAATCGAGAATCTCTGAAGTGGCTGTAGCTGAATTTAATACACGGTTTTCAGACGATAAAACCATAAAAGAAAACATCGTTTTTGAAAATAATTTTCTTCTCGATAAAGTAAATCCCGTCCGGAAAATATCTTTTCCCGAACTTCTTAAAATTGCCTACTTGAAACAGGTCAGCCTTAGTTCTACCGGTTTTTACAAGACTCCTGGTATCTTTTTCGACAAGGAAAAAGGACAGGGAACTCCGTTCTATTATTTTGCTTTTGGGATGGCAGTTTCAGAAGTTATGATCGACACCCTCACGGGGATGCACACGCTGATCAGGACCGACATCGTTCATGATGTGGGGGATTCTTTGGTTGAAGGGATCGATGTCGGCCAGGTCCAGGGCGGATTCGTTCAGGGAATGGGTTGGTGTACAACAGAGGAGATGAAATGGGATGAAAAGGGAGATCAACTGACTCATTCGCCCGATACGTATAAGATCCCAACGGTGAATGACATCCCGGGAGATTTCAGAGTTGAGATACTGAAGGATGTTCCGAATCCCGGAACTATTCGCAGGAGCAAAGCCGTTGGAGAACCTCCTTTTATGCTTGCATTTTCGGTATGGCTGGCCATCAAGGATGCCTTGTCTGCTATCGGAAATCATGAAAAAGAGCCGGATTTTAGTTTGCCCGCAACGTATGAGGTCATATTGTTATCGGCACAGAAATTAAGAAAAGCATAAGAATAAGTTTTTTACTTTTGCCACCCTGTATTTTTAACTACCTGATCGATGAATGATATTTCAGCAAAAATCAATGACCTGGCGCAATTTTATAAAGATTATACAGCCGGAAATCTCTCGAAACTGGTAAAAATTCGTTCCCTGAGTACCGGTGAACAGGTTATGGCTGCCGAGTTGAAGCGCCAGATGGAGGAAGCAGGTTTCGATGAGGTAAGGATTGATGGACTTGGCAATGTGATCGGCCGCATTGGGAATGGGAAGAAGATCCTGGCGTTTGATGGCCATATCGATACCGTGGATGTTGGCAACCTCGCCAACTGGACCGATGATCCTTTTTCCGGCGAAATCCGCGATGGGTTTGTTCATGGCCGTGGAACCGTGGATCAAAAAGGAGGTCCCGCTGCATTTGTTACTGCCGGCAGGATCCTGAAGGAGCTGGCATTTCATGGTGATCTTACTATCTATTTCACAGGCACGGTGATGGAGGAAGATTGTGATGGTTTATGCTGGAAGTATCTCGTAGAGGAAGAAAAGATCGTGCCTGATTTTGTCGTTATCACGGAGCCAACAAACCTGAATATCTATCGCGGACATCGTGGCAGGATGGAAATCGAAATTACCTTCAGGGGCGTTTCGGCACATGGGTCTGCTCCTGAACGCGGGAAGAACGCAATCTACATGGCATCGCGTGTCTGCCTGGAAATTGAAAAACTGAATGAACGCCTCCCGAAAGATGAATTCCTGGGAAAAGGAAGTGTAGCCCTGTCGGAATTTGTATCGGGAAGTCCGTCGCTTTGCGCCGTAGCCGATTATGCAAAGATCCACCTGGATCGCCGACTGACCTGGGGTGAGACAAAGGAATCGGCCGTTGCGGAGATTCAGGAGATCGTGAAAGACATGGATGCCCGTGTACAGGTCCTTCAATACGAAGAAACAGCGTATACGGGTCTCCGGTATGGGATGGAGAAGTATTATCCAACCTGGAAAATTGCTGAAGATCATCCATTAGTTGACTCTGGCCGTAAGTCATATACCGCACTGTTTGATAAAAAGCCCCTGATCGATAAATGGACCTTTTCAACCAATGGCGTTACGATAAACGGGGTTTATAAAATTCCCTGCATTGGATTTGGGCCGGGAAATGAAGTTCTGGCACATGCTCCGAATGAAAAAGTAGCGGTAAGCGACCTGGTTTCAGCATCGGCCTTTTATGCCGCACTTGCTTATCATCTATCTGAATAAAAATACCGCAAGTCAATATGGATAAAACGTTCAATGCTTTTCTGCAGAAACTGGATTCCACGGTTTCCAACCTTTATCAAAAGGATTTTCTTCTTACCTGGGAAAAAACCTATGGTGAACTGGATTTGATACTGACAATTGCAGAATCTTTAAAATATCTTCGCGACCATAATATTTCAGCACGTTGTTTTGATTCGGGACTGGCGATCTCACAATTCCGCGACAATTCCACACGAACGCGTTTTTCTTTTGCATCGGCAGCGAACATGCTCGGGCTGGCTGTTCAGGATCTGGACGAAGGCAAATCACAAATTGCACATGGAGAGACGGTACGGGAAACTTCTGCCATGATTTCATTTCTCAGTGATATCATCGGTATCCGCGATGATATGTTTCTTGGCGCCGGAAATGCCTATATGCGGCAAGTCGGTATTGCACTCGATGAGGCCTTTGCCGATGGAGTATTACCACAGCGGCCAGGCATCATCAACCTTCAATGCGATATCGACCATCCAACCCAATCCATGGCTGACTTGCTGCATCTGAAAACTCATTTTGGTTCACTCGAAGATCTGAAAGGAAAAAAGATTGCCATGACCTGGGCCTATTCCCCCAGTTATGGAAAGCCACTTTCGGTCCCACAGGGAATCATCGGTCTGATGACACGGTTTGGGATGCAGGTGGATCTGGCTTATCCCGAAGGGTATGGACTCATCCCCGAAGTGGTTGAGCAAGCTGGGAAACAGGCCGGTGAGAATAGTGGTAGTTTCCGTGTTGTCAATTCCATGGAAGAGGCATTCAGGGATGCCGATATTATTTATCCGAAAAGCTGGGCTCCTTTCCATGTTATGCAACGCCGAACCGAATTGCTCCGCAATAATGATCATACCGGACTGAAAGGACTGGAACAAGAGTGTCTTGCCAACAATGCCCGCTTTAAAAACTGGGAATGTACGGAAGAGAAGATGAGGCTGACCCGGGAAGGAAAGGCTTTGTATCTGCATTGCCTGCCGGCAGATATTTCAGGCGTTTCCTGTAGCGAAGGTGAAGTTGTTGCTTCCGTTTTTGAACGGTACAGGATTCCGCTTTACAAACAGGCAGGCTATAAGCCATATATTATTGCTGCAATGATGCTGGCTAACCGGTTTGAAAAACCTGCCAATGTGTTGAAGAAACTTTCAACGCACCAGGTCAGGCGGATGATTTAATTCAGGAGTTAGATTCGTCTGCGTGGAACGCGATTTCCCCTTTTACCATCACGGTTTCAGGCCTTCCCTGTGTAGAAAATCCTTCATAGATATCGGAATCGCAATGCTGGAAATGATTCTTTACAGAGATGATTCTTCTTGCCTCCGGATCCCAGATCACAATATCGGCATCATAACCAATATCAAGCTTTCCTTTACGATCTGCCATTGCAAAGATCTCAGCGGAACGGGTGGAAACCAGGTTTATAAATTGATTGATCGTAATTTTTTGGGTCAAAACACCATAGGTGTATAAGAGGCAAAGCCGATGTTCGATACTTCCTGCTCCATTCGGGATCTTTATAAAATCATAAATCCCCTGGCCTTTTTGTCCATAAAGGTTGAATGGGCAATGGTCTGTCGCGACTGTATCAAATGTACCGTCAGCCAGGCCTTTCCACAGGAACTCCTGGTCTGCAGATGTCCTCAGTGGCGGTGAAACAACATAAGGCAAAACACGTAGGTTATCCAATCTTTCATCATATAAAGTATCATCCAGAAGCAAATAATGCGGACAGGTTTCTGCGAAAATCGGTAGGCCTGATTTCTTGGCCGCGGCAATGGCTGCTGCAGCCTGTCGTGTGGAAGTATGAACGATATAAACGGGACACCCTGTTCTTCCGGAAAGTTCAATCACTTTTTCCACAGCACGGATCTCTGCTTCCGGCGGATGTGAAAGAGCATGGTAATATGCATGTGTTTTCCCCATTACGAGAAATTCATGTTGCAGCCGGCTGATCATCTCACCATCCTCGCAATGCACCATTACCAATCTGCCCGACGATCCAACAATTTCCATCAGCTGTTGCAATTCAGAATAACTGATTCCGATAGATTCGCGATATGCCAGGTAGGCCTTGAACGAAACAATCCCTTCTTCTTCAATACAGCGGATGACGTCCGATGCAACGGATGCATTCCACTCGCTGATGCCCATGTGAAGGCGATAATCAATTATACTTGACGCTGCCTCGGCTTTTCTCTGTTTCAGCGCTTCCAACAGGGATTGTCCGCGATGAGGTGTGACAAAATCGATGAAGCTGGTCGTTCCCCCGGCAACGGCGGCTCTGCTACCCGAAGCAAAATCATCCGATGATGCTCCTGCCGGTGTCGGTAATGCAAAGTGAACATGCGGATCGATACCGCCGGGAAATATCAGCCTCCCGCTTGCATCAATAATGTCACATTGAGAATAATTATTGGGTTCAAGTTGACCTTTGGCTGTAATCTTTCCGTTTTTAACAAGAAGATTTTCTTTCAGGGAAGATGCTGCTGAAATAACGGTGCCGTTGATGATCAGAATCGGGTTCATAATACAACGTTATTTCATTTTTTTCCAGAGCCGTGCTGCCTGAACCTGCGCTTCAGCCAGGATCTCCTTTTCATTTACTGAGACGAGATTTCTGTTCTCCACAATTAGTTTACCGCCTGAAATGACATGGAAAACATCACTTGCTTTAAATCCAAAAAGAAAATGTCTTAAAAAATTTTCACTGGTCAAAGGGGTAGGTGTGTCATAGTCAAGTACGACGAGGTTATTGGCGCCATTCCCGATAAACCCATTTTCGCTCAGATAATGATGAACATTCCGGAATCGGCGGTAGGTTTCAGCATAATCAATGGAATCAAAATTATGGCCGGCAAAAAATGCCGCCTGTGCGCTGCGAATCATGTCGCTGTGCATCCCATCGGTACCGAGCATGATTTGTGAGCCAATTCCTTTTGAAGTAAAAACCCCGACCGAATTATTCAGGTTGCTTTCCATATTTTGAACCACCCATGCCGGGGATCTTTTAACCAGGCTTCTTTCGTGATCATCCAGATGAAGGCAATGAGCAAGAATGGTCTTTGAAAACTGCAGTGCCCCTGCCGACTCAAGTCGTCCGATCACCCGATTCTGGTAATGCCGGATGCAATCATCTTCATCGCTTTTATCTTCGGCTACATGGATATGGATCCCTGAATTTGCTGCCAGCGCAAGAGCGACTGCCTGTTTTAAAGTATCGTCGCCTACCGTGAAAGAGGCATGCAACCCGACCAGGCCTTGTCTTTTTTCCAGGTAAGCTGCGGTCTCTGCAAGGCCTTTGCGTGCAATTTCATGGCCATCGCGGTCGGAGATCTCATAACATAGCAAATGGCCTATTCCGACTTCTTCGAATGCCTGTGCCAGGATTTCAAGGCTGCCCTCAATGGCAAAAGGCGAAGCATGATGGTCGATGACAAAGGTGACACCGTTTTTGGCACAGGACATTGCCGTCACGAGTCCGCTCAACCGGATCATTTCAAGGTCGAGCGTCTTATCAAGGTTCCACCAGATGGATTGAAGGATCTCTAAAAAATTAACGGGATTTTTTTTAGGTGCCGGCATTCCCAGTGCCAGCGCAGAATAAGCATGGTGATGGCCGTTGGCAAAGGAACGGATGATAAATTTTCCGGAACAGTTAATTTCTCTGGCATTTCCTGTTTCTTCAGGATCCCGATCGAAGAGGATTTTCCCATCCGGGCCATCTTCCACCAGAATATTTGTTTTTTTGAATTCCAGCGTTTGCCAGTCGATCCAGGTACCGTTTTTCAGGAATATCATTTTACGATTTTTTATTTACTCGTTTCATCGGTAAGCGTCTTCTCCTGATCCCGTCAAAAGAATACAATGCATTTGCCACGGCTGCTGCGGTCGGAACCAGCCCGATCTCACCGATCCCTTTTGCGCCATAGGGTCCCACGAGATCTTCTTCTTCAATACCGATGACTTCCATGTCGGGCGTTTGCATGGCGGTCAGCACGCCACAATCGTGAAGTTTCGTACTTACAAGCCGGCCGTTTTTCATGGGAAGATCTTCGGTGAGGGCATACCCTACACCCATATGGACGGCGCCCTGGATCTGGCCTTCAAAAAGCATCGGGTTCATGATCTTTCCTGCATCATGGGCGGCATAAACTTTTTCGATCTCGCCATTATCATCAAGAACAACCAGCTGGGCGGCATATCCATAGGAATAATGCGTGACAATCTTCTCAACATCGGCGCCGGGTTTTGTGGTCCAATCACAATAATACTTGCCCGTATAGATGGTTCCAGCTAATTGATCGAGTGATTTCTTTTTCAAATCATTTCTCAAAGATATGGAGGCATCGATGATGGCATTGCCCAATAAAGCTGTTGCTCGCGAGGAAGTCGTCATTCCCGTGGGGATTTCCGCATCGGTATCAACAACTACATCGATTAAATGTGCATCAATCCCGGTTTCCTGGTGAAGGGTCTGGATGGCCATGTTGTGAACGCCTTGTCCCATTTCCGTCCATCCATGCTCGATCAACACTCTTCCTCCTGGTAAAACCCGGATTTTCACATCGCTGAAATCGGTCATCCCATTACCGACTCCAGAATTTTTAATTCCACAGGCCAATCCGGCATATTTTGCAGCATAAAAATGATCTTTAAGGGCAAGCAGGCAGGAACGGATCCCGACTCCTTTATCGAGAACCTGCCCGGTGGCCGTCATTTTCCCTGAAACTAAGGCATTGTCGTAACGGAATTTCCACCGGTCGAAACCACCTTTTTCACAGAGTTCATCGATGCAGCTTTCCAGCGCAAAAGTAACCTGGTTGGCGCCAAAACCACGCATGGCGCCGGAAGGAATGTTATTGGTATAAACGGTCAAAGATTCAATATCGACAGAAGGAATAAAATACCCGCCACTTGCATGTCCTGCTACGCGTTCCATTACTTTAGTTCCCACAGAAGCATAAGCGCCGGTATCCCCTATTGCCCGGAGTTTCAGGTGTGTCAACATTCCCTTTTCGTCGCAGTCCAATGAAATATCCATCCATAGCGGATGCCGCTTGGGATGCATTATGATGGATTCTTCCCGAGAGAGATGCACTTTCACGGGTTTTTGTAACAGGAAAGCAAATAGGGAAGCATGGCCCTGAACGGTCATGTCCTCGCGGCCGCCAAAACCACCGCCACAAGGTACCAGTGTGACCCTTACCTGGTTTTCATTAAGCGCAAGCAACGAAGCGATCTGTTGCTGGTCAACATAAATCCCCTGCCCCTGGCTGTATAGATGAATGCCTTCCTGGGTTGGAAGTGCAATAGCCGCTTCGGTTTCCAGGAAAGCATGCTCGACCCGCTGGGTCTCATAGATCCCGGATGAATGATAAGTAACCCGTCCGCTTGTCCTCTTGTTCGCCTGTCCGCCTGTCCGCCCGTCCTCTTGTCCTCTTCTTACAACACAATTCTCCAATAAATTCGACCGTCCGGGATGTATCTGCGGTGCATCTGTTAGCAAAGCCCTGTGAACATCCGGAACAGGTTCGAGAATTTCGTATTCAATCCGGATCAGTTTGGCCGCCTTGCGGGCAGTATCTTCATCACTAGCTACGACACCGACGATGACATCCCCAATGTACCGCGTCGTTTCACCCATGGCGATCATCAATGGCCAGTCGCTGAATATAAGGCCGGTATAACGGTCACCGGGGACATCGGAAGCAGTGAAAACCCGAACAACACCCTTCAGTGAAAGGGCTGCTTCTGCGTTTATAGAAATAACCCGGGCACGGGGATGATCACTGAAACGAAGAGCGCCATGAAGCATGCCCTCAAATTTCATATCGTTCACGAATAACTTCTTGCCGGTCGCAGCTACATAGGCTTCATATTTTGTTAACGGTTGGCCAATGCCGGCTGCTGGCTGATTATTTGTTTTTTCACTCCCTTCCCGCAATGTCTTCAGCGCATCTTCAATGGCATCAATGATCTTTACATATCCCGTGCAACGGCAAAGGTTCATGTTGATCGCTTTTTTTATTTCTTCCCGGCTAGGATCTGGGTTTTCAGCAAACAGAACCCGGGTTCTCATGATCAGGCCGGGAGTACAAAACCCGCACTGCACAGCGCCCTTACTAACATATGCCTTTGCAATCACCTCACGTATCTTCGCCGGAATTCCTTCCATCGTAACGACCTTTGCGCTTTCCAGGAATTTAATTTTCTGGGTGCAGGAAAGTTTGGCTTTTCCATTGATCTCCACCATACAGGCGCCACAAGAAGCCTGGCCTGAACAACCGTCTTTCAATGAGGTGATCCCTTCAGTCTCGCGTAAATAAGACAAAAGCGTCTGGCTTTCATCACCGGTATAATCAATCATGCGTCCGTTCAGGGAAAATGAGATCATTTATGAG
>Ga0224525_1000145_pt1 | contig 36270 bp, 48 predicted proteins | sample CFST100metaG_FD_179874 | JGI IMG/M metagenome (GOLD analysis project Ga0224525, IMG submission 179874) | Peat soil microbial communities from Stordalen Mire, Sweden - C.F.S.T100 | ecosystem: Environmental > Terrestrial > Soil > Wetlands > Peat | place: Sweden: Norrbotten County, Stordalen Mire...
ACCATGTATCCCGTCACCGTCATCGAGGTTCTTCCTAACGTTGTTGTTGCGAAGAAAACCAAAGACAAGGATGGCTACGAAGCGCTTCAGATCGGCTACGAAGACAAGGCCGAACGCCACGCCAATAAATGCGAATTAGGTATTTTCAAGAAAGCCAATGTTTCACCCAAACAGCATCTTTATGAGCTGAGGGGCGACGAAATCCTCGCCAAGAACGTCGGCGAGAGCGTGCTCTGCGATATCTTCGAAGCAGGGGACGTCGTCGATGTGGTCGGGACCACGAAAGGCCACGGCTATACCGGCACCATCAAGAGGTATCACCACATCATCGGGCCGAAAGCCCATGGTTCTGGTTATCACCGGCAGATCGGATCTTTGGCCAATAACGGCCGTACCAATAACCGCGTCATCCCTGGAAAGACGATGAGCGGACATTGGGGCCCGCAACAGGCCACCGTCCTGAACGCCACCGTCATCGAGAGCAACCTTGAGAAGGGTTATCTCTTAGTCAAAGGCGGAGTCCCGGGACCCAAGAAGTCGATCGTCCTTATTCGGACCGCCGTGCTTGCCCAGTTCCATCCGACGATTGTGAAACCGCTCGTGGATGCCGCCGCGAAAGAGGCCGCTGATAAGGTTGCTTTGACGGAAGCTGCGAAGAAAGCCACGGAAGATACGGCAACGAGAAAAGCTGCCGAAGATAAAAAAGCCGATGACGTCAAGAAAGCCACGGAAGCTAAAGTCGCGGCTGCCAAAACTTGGGAAGCCAACAAAGCCGCTTCAGCCGCTGAGGCTCCTGCCGCTCCGGCTGTCGAAGCCGAAAAACCGGTAGAAGCTGCGCCAGTCGCGGCTCCCGTCGCCGATAAGAAAGGAGAATAACCATGGCTGAGAAACAAATTACCCTCCCCGTCGTTAATCTCGCCGGCGAGAAAGTCGGAACCATCGATCTCGAGAGTTCCGTCTTCGGAGTCACCGAAAAAAATGAGCAAGCCGTTCATGATGCGGTCGTCGCCCAGCAGGCCAACGCCCGCCAAGCCACGGCTAAGACTAAGAAACGCCACGAAGTCCAAGGCGGCGGCAAAAAGCCGTGGAGACAAAAAGGCACGGGCCGCGCTCGTGCTGGCAGCAGCCGTTCCCCATTGTGGGTTGGCGGCGGCAAGGTCTTTGGACCGGACGGCAATCAGAACTATGACGTCTCGCAGAATAAGAAAGCGCACGCGATTGCCTTACGAACCGTTTTGTCGCAGCGAGCCCTTGGAGGCCTCATCGTCGTGGATGCGGTCAAACTGAAAAAGGTCTCGACGAAGGAATTCGTCAAAGATCTCGCGGCCATCAAGGCTGAGGGCAAAACCCTCATCATCTCGAGCGATCCCATGGTCTTCAAGAGCGCTCGCAACGTCAAAGGCCTCACGATTCGCGTCGTTAAGAACATCAGCGTTTACGACATTCTCAATTCTCCCAATCTCGTCATTGGCAAAGACGATGTCGTGACCCTCGAAGGAGGACTTAAATAATGGCAGACGAAATCAAAGCCGCCCCGGTTGCCGTTCCGGCGCCGAAGGCTGCCCCGGTTAAGGCCGAAAAGGCCGAAGCCCCCAAGGCCGAAGCGAAGAAAGTCGTCTTCGCCTCAGCCATCAAGCACGATTATGATGTCATTCTCGAGCCGCACATCACCGAAAAGAGCATGGCGTTATTGCAAAACGCCAACAGGGTGACCGTCAAGGTCGCCGCCTTCGCCAACAAGACGGAGATCAAAGAAAGTTTCCAGCGCCTCTACGAGGCCCAAGTCGATGATGTCAAAGTCATCAACGTGGCCCCGAAAGAGAAGAGCCGCGGAGGGCACACAGGCGCCATCTCCGGCTACAAGAAGGCCATTATCACGCTCCATGCAGGGAACGCGGTCGACCTCTTCAAGCAGTAAGGAATCACTGTTATCTAGGGATCTTTAATCCTTATATATAAAAGAATCCACTATAGGAGAAAGAAAATGGCAATCAAAACCTATCGCCCTTACACCAAAAGCCGCCGTCACATGACGACTTTGGTTTACAGCGACCTTACGACAGCCACTCCTGAAAAATCATTGCTGGCCCCGAAGAAGCATTCGGGCGGCCGCAACAATCAGGGATGCATCACCTGCCGACATATCGGCGGTGGCAACAAGAACCGTTATCGGATCATCGATTTCAAACGGGATAAGGACGGCATCGTCGGCAATGTGTCGACCCTTGAGTACGATCCGAATAGGACCGCCTTCATTTGCCTTATCACTTACATCGATGGCGAGAAGCGCTACATCATCGCCCCCAAGGATCTCCACGTCGGCGACAAGATCATCAGCGGCCCGGCCACCGATATCAAAGTCGGCAACAACTGCGAGCTCCGCAACATGCCCGATGGCACTTTCGTGCACAACATCGAGCTGGAGCCGGGCAAAGGCGGCCAGATGTGCCGCGCCGCGGGAACGAGCGCTCAGGTGCTCGGAAGCGACGGGCAATACAAGATCATCCGCTTAGCCTCCTCCGAGGTCCGCAAGGTCCTTGGCAACTGCCGCGCCACCATCGGGGTGGTCGGCAATGAGGACTACAGCCTCGTGAACATCGGCAATGCCGGCAAGAAACGCCATTTCGGCGTCCGTCCGACCGTTCGTGGCTTCGCCATGAACCCAGTGGATCACCCACACGGCGGCGGCGAAGGCAAGGCCCCAGTCGGCCGCGATGCCCCGCGCACGCCCTGGGGCAAGAAGGCCAAGGGTGTCAAGACGCGTCATTTCAAGAAGAATTCGTCCCGCCTCATCATGAGACGGAAGAACGATAGATAAGGAAAGGAGAACAAGCAATGTCACGTTCTAGCAAAAAAGGACCATTCGTGGACGCTTACCTTCTCAAGAAGGTCGAAGCCATCCAGAAGTCCGGCAAAAAAGAGATCATCAAAACCTGGTCCCGCCGTTCCACCATCTATCCGGCTTTCGTTGAGCAGACTTTCGCCGTCTATAACGGCAAAGAACACATCACGGTGTATGTCACCGAAGACATGGTCGGCCATAAGTTAGGGGAATTCTCGCCTACGCGTAATTTCTCCGGTCACCATGGCAACAACCTCGGCGATCAGGCTTCCGCTGCGGCTCCGGCCGCCGCGGCTCCGGCCGCCAAGAAGTAAGGAGTAATCATTTATGGCAGATAGTGAAAACAAAACCGTGAATGCCGCTCCTGCTAAGGCGGTCGCTCCGGAAGTCGCCAAACCCGCCGAGAAGGCCGTTGTCAAAGCCGGCGTCAAGCCGGCCAAGAAACCCGCCGTCAAAGCCGAGGGAAAGCCCGAAGCCAAAAAAACCGAGCCCAAAAAAGAAGAAAAGCCCGTCGTTACGGAGGCCCACGCCTTCGTTCGCGATATTAGGGTCACCCCGCGCAAAATCCGCTTAGTGGTGGATCTCATCCGCGGCAAGAATGTCGATGATGCCCTTGCCCTATTAACGAGAGTCAATCGCGCCGCCAGCGCCCCGGTCGCCAAAGCGATCAAGAGCGCCGCCGCCAACGCGACCAACAACTTCGGAATGGATAAGGCGGGTCTTTACATCGCCGAGATCCAGGCCGCCGACGGCATCAGGATGAAGCGTTCCGAGCCTCGCGCCAAGGGCAGCTCCTCGCCGCTGGTGAAACGAACCTGCAACCTGAATCTCACCGTCAAAGAAAGAAAATAGGGAGGAAGAACAATGGGTCAGAAAATTAACGCCGTCGGTTTCCGCATTGGAATCAACCGCGGCTGGGAGTCCAATTGGTTTGCCTCCAAGAAAGATTACGCGAAGTTCCTCGGCGAGGATATCGCCATCCGTCGCTACCTTGAGCCGCAACTCAAGGACGCGTTGGTGTCCCATATCGACATCTCGCGCGAAAAAAGCGATAAGGATAATAACGTCGTCGTGACCGCTTATGTCGCCCGTCCGGGCGTCGTGATTGGCCAGGATGGCGCCAATATCGCCAAAATCAAGAAAGAGCTCGGCAAGATCGTCAAGACCGGCAGCCTTCGCATCGACGTCGTCGAAGTGAAGAACCCGGATCTCGATGCGACTTTGATCGGCAAATGGATCGCCAGCGAAATCGAGAACCGCCAATCCTTCCGCTCCACGCAGAAGAAAGCGATTCAAAGAATGAGAAAAGCCGGCGCCGTGGGCTGCCGCACGCAGTGCCAGGGTCGCTTAGGCGGGGCCGAAATCGCCCGTCGCGAAGGTTACAAAGAGGGTGTCGTCCCTCTTGAGACTTTGCGCGCGGACATTGATTTCGCTCACATTGATGCCGCCACGGCTTATGGCCGCATCGGGGTCAAAGTTTGGGTTTGCCGCTCCACCAACAAAGTGAAGCCGACTGGCGAGTCTGCGCGGGGTTCGGAAGGATCTCAGCAAGCCCCGTCCGCCGATAAATTCAAAGGAGGCAATGACAATGTTGCAGCCAAAACGCGTTAAGTATCGCCGCCCGCACAACCTTACCCACGAGGGCACGGCTCATAAGGGCACGAACGTCGATTTCGGTCAGTGGGGGCTCCAATCGCTTGAAGGCGCCTATGTCACCGATCACCAAATCGAAGCCGCCCGCATCGTCTTGGCGCGGTATACCGACCGCGCCGGCAAAGTCTGGATTCGGATCTTCCCGCAGATGGCGAAGACCAAGAAACCAGCCGAAGTCCGAATGGGCTCCGGCAAAGGCAATCCCGAAGGCTGGGTCGCCGTCGTCAAGAAAGACCGGATGCTCTTCGAAATCGGAGGCATCTCCGATGATCTTGCCCGCGAAGCCCTCCATCAGGCCGGGTTCAAACTCCCGGTTCTGACCAAAATCATCAAGAGAACCAAAGCTCTCAGCCAGGCGGATTTGCTCAAGATGGAAGCTCAGCACGAGTCTGCCCTCGATCAGATCAAAGCCGAGGATGCCATCGTCAAGACCACGCTCTCCGATACCGGAAACGAAGTGCCGGTCGTTGGAGCCGCCGAAGTTGCTGCCCCCTCTGCGGGCGCTGCGACCCCCGATGCTGCCACCCCGAAAGCGGAAGCCCCGGTCGAAGAAGTCAAGAAAGGGGAGAAATAACCTATGGATATCAAAGAACTTAGGGCTTTGTCCCCGAAGGAGATCGACGAGAAAATCGCCGTCTTCCGTCAGCGCGAGTTCGAGCTCTCCCGCCAAAAAGCGGTGGGTCAGGTCGAGCACCCCGAAGAGATTCACACCGTCCGCAAGGACCTGGCGAAGGCCGAGACCGTGAAACGCGAGCGCGAGCTTCAAATACCCGCTCCCAAAGCTAAGCCTAAGAAATAAGGAAAGGAGATCATAACCATGGAAAGAAATGCCAGAACGACCTTCCAAGGGGTCGTCACTTCGATCAAGATGAACAAAACCATCGCGGTCACCGTTTCCACGAAACGGAACGATCCCCTTTACGACAAGCGGGTCGGCTATTCCAAGAAGTATTACGCCCACGATGAGAAGAACGAGGCCAAGGTCGGTGACATCGTCACCATCATGGCTTGCCGTCCGATCTCGAAGACCAAGCGCTTCCGGATGATTTCGATCGATACTCACGCCGCCAGCGGCCAAAAGGCCGAGGATGTCGAGAGCGCCCTCGAGAGCAAGGAAGGTTTGTCCACCCTCGTGAAATCCGCCGAAGAACCCGCAGTTTCGGAGAAGCCCCTTAACGCGGCTGCCCCCGAGGCTGAGGCCAAGAAGTGAAGGAGGGATAGGCAATGGTTCAGAATGAAACAAATCTGGTCGTCGCCGATAACTCCGGCGCGAGAATCGTCCGCATCTTCCGCCAATATGGCGGAAGCGACCCCAAAACCTCAACGGTCGGTGACATCGTCACCTGCGCGGTGAAAGATGCCGCGCCGAACGGCAAGATCAAAAAAGGGTCGATCGTCAAAGGCGTCATCGTCCGCGTGAAGCATCCGGTTCTCCGCAAAGACGGCACGACCATCGCCTTCGATGATAACGCCATCGTCCTCATCGACGCTGACGGCAATCCCTTAGGCACCCGCGTCTTCGGACCGGTGGCCCGCGAGCTTCGTGATAAGGGTTACATGAAGATCATCTCGCTCGCCATGGAGGTCCTATAAGGAGACAATCATGAATATCAAAAAAGGCGACAAAGTGATCGTTCTCTCCGGCGATGACAAAGGGAAGATCGGGATCGTCCAAAAGGTCTATCCCGTCCTCAACAAAGTCGTGGTCGAAGGCGTGAACGTTCATAAGAAGCACAAAAAACCGACTCAGGGCACCCCCGAAGGCTCGATCCTCGACATTTACGTCCCGTTCGATGCCTCCAAGGTTGCGCTCGTCGATCCGAAAACCAAAAAAGCGACTCGCGTCCACATCAAATTGGTGGATGGGAAAAAGGTTCGCGTCGGTGGCTCCGGCGAGAGCCTCGAAAAGAAATAAGGAGGACATGAAGTTATGGCCGATGAAAAGAAAACCGTAGCCGCCAAGGCCTCCGTCAAGGTCGCCAAACCGGTCGTCGAAGCCAAGAAAGCCGCCGAAGCCGTTAAACCCGCCAAAGCCGAAAAGGCCGTAAAGGGCAAGGCCGAGAAGGCCATCGCGGCCCATCCGGCCGTCGAAAAGGTCGAAAAAACCAAAAAGGCCGCCGCCCCCAAGGCGGAAAAGGCCATTGAAGCCGCGCCCGCCAAGGCGGAGGCTCCGAAAGCCGAGAAGCCCGCGCCCGTCAAAGTCGCTGAAGCCCCCAAGGCTGAGAAAGCGGCGGCCCCCAAAGCCGTCGAAGTCAAAGCCGTGAAGGCTGAGGGCCCGAAGGCGGCGGTTTCCGCTCCGAAGGCGGCGGTCAAAGCCCCGGTTTCCGAGAAATATGAAAACCGTCTCATCAAGAAGTACAAAACGGAGGTTGTGCCCGCGCTCATCAAGCAATTCGGGTATGGCTCCGTCATGCAGGCTCCGAGATTCGAGAAAATCGTGATCAACGTCGGCTGCGGCGATGCCACCGTGAACGCGAAAGCGCTTGAGGATAGCGTCAACGAGATCGGCGTCATCACGGGTCAGCGCCCCGTCATCACCAAGGCCAAAAAGAGCATTGCGACCTTCAAGGTAAGGCAGGGTCAGGCCATCGGCTGCAAAGTCACGCTCCGCGGCTTACGGATGTTCGAATTCTACGATAAACTCGTTTCCATCGCTCTTCCTCGTGTCCGCGACTTCCGCGGCATCTCGAAGAATGCCTTCGATGGCCACGGCAATTACACCCTAGGGATCAAAGAACAACTGATCTTCCCAGAGATTGATTACGATAAGATCAGCAAGATCCGTGGTATGGACATTGTCATCGTCACGACGGCTCAAACCGATGCCGAGGCCTTCGCCTTGCTTCAGCTCATGGGCATGCCGTTCCGAAGGTAATGGGGAGGAAATAAGCAAAATGGCTAAAACCAGTTTGAAAGTCAAATGCGCCCGTCCGCAGAAATTCAAGGTTCGCGAATACAGTCGCTGCCAGAGATGCGGCCGTCCACACGGCGTCATCAGCAAGTTCGGATTATGCCGCATTTGCCTGCGCGAACTCGCTTATAAAGGCGAGATTCCCGGCATGACGAAGTCGTCTTGGTAAGGAAAGGAGACCCATAACATGAATGTAGATCCCATAGCGGACATGCTGACTCGTATTCGGAACGCCAACGCGCTCCGCTACGAAACCGTCTCCATGCCCTACAGCAAGATGAAAGGCGAACTCGCCCACATCTTCAAGGTCCAAGGCTATATCGTTAATTTCGTCGCCGAAGGCGAGGGTGCCACGAAAACCCTCACCATCACTCTGAAGTACGGCCCCAATGGCGAACGCGTCATTTCCGGACTCAAGAGAATTTCGAAACCCGGGCTCCGGGTGACCGTCGAAGCCGAAAAGCTTCCCCACGTCCTCAGGGGTCTTGGCATTGCCATCGTTTCCACGAGCAAAGGAATTCTGACCGACAATGAGGCCCGCAAGGCCAATTTGGGCGGCGAAGTCCTTTGCTACGTCTGGTAATCCAAAGGAGAGAAAACTTATGTCACGCATTGGATTCAAACCCATCGCTCTCCCCGCCGGCGTCACTCTTGTCCTCAAGGATAACGTCGCAACCGTCAAAGGCCCCAAAGGCGAAGTAAGCGTCCACGTACCCGCGGACGTCAGCGTTGAGGTGGCCGACGGATTCGCTCACGTCAAACCCGTCGCGGTCGCTAACGACGAGAAGATTCAAAGTCAGGAGAATCACGGCACGACCGCCGCGAACCTCCGGAACGCCATTCATGGCGTTTCCGAGGGCTGGAAGAAAGAACTCGTCATCAATGGCACGGGCTTCCGCGCCGCCGTCAAAGGCAAGACCCTCTCGATGTTCCTTGGCTATACCAACGAAGTCGTCGTCGAGCCGCTCGGCCCCTTCACCAAGATCGTTTGCCTCGATGAGACCCACGTCAACGTCGAAGGCGTCGACAAACAGCAAGTCGGCCAAACCGCGGCTCTCATCTACGATTCGCATCGCCCGGACGTTTACGCCAACAAAGGCGTCCACTATGTCGGACAGCATCTGATCAAGAAGATTGGCAAACGCGCCGCTGCAACGACCGCTGGAGCCCCTGCCGGCGCCCCGGCCAAGAAGTGAGGAGGATAGACCATGATCAAAAAAGAATCTCGCAATCTCATCCGTGAGCGCCGCCACAAGCGCGTTCGCGAAAAGATCAGCGGAACCGCGGAAACCCCGCGTCTCGTCGTCTTCCGTTCCAACAAAAACATCGAAGCCCAGATCATCGATGACATCAAAGGCGTCACCCTGGTCGCAGCCAGTTCCGTCCAGCTCAAGATCAAAAATGGCGGCAATTGCTTAGCCGCCGCCCAAGTGGGCGAGGACATCGCCGCCAAAGCCAAAAAAGCTGGCATCGTCAAAATCGTGTTCGATCGCGGTGGCTATCTGTACCACGGCCGGGTCCAAGCCCTCGCCGATGCTGCGCGCAAAGGAGGCTTAGTCTTCTAAGGAACAAACATGGAAGAAACAAAAAAACCCGTGGTGGGGCAACCCGCCGAAGTCAAAGTGGCTCCTGAAGCCAAAGCTCCGATCGCCGCGGGTGTCGCAACCCACGTCGTCCCCGGACATGTCAATGGCAATCCGAGTTATGAGCCTCACGGCTCGCAGTCCGCATCCCGTCCCGGCGACCGCAAAGGCGCCGGCGGCCATCAAAGCCGTCCCGGCGAGCGTCGGGGAGGCCGCGGCGGCTTCCGTCGCGATGAAGATGAATATCAGGATCGCGTCGTCGACATCAACCGCATCTGCCGTGTGGAAATGGGCGGCAAACACGTCCGTTTCGACGCTCTCGTCGTGATTGGCGATGGGAAAGGCCATTATGGCTTTGCCCTCTGCAAGTCGGGCGAAGTGCCAGATGCCATCAAGAAATCACTCGCTGCCGCCAAAAAAGAGCTCTTCACGCTTCATATCGCCAAGGGCAACACCCTATCCCATGAAGTGATGGGCACCTTCGCCGACACCAAAGTGTTCCTCAAGCCCGCTCCGGCTGGCACCGGCATCATCGCCGGCGGCGCCGTCCGCGCCATTCTGGAACTCGCTGGCATCAAGAACGTCTATTCCAAAGTCTATGGCTCGCGCACGCCGATCAACGTGATCCGCGCCACGCACGCCGGGCTTCAGAGCATGAAGGAGTATGAGAAAATCATGATCTTAAGAGGTCTTAAGACCCCCGAAGAGATCAAGGCTTTGCATCCTTCTCCGAAAGCTCCGGCGCCGGCTCAAGCCCCGGTTCAAGCTTCGGTCCAGGCCCCGGCTCACGTCGTCGCCCAACCCGTCGTCAGCGCCGTCAAACCCGTCGCCCCGGTTGAGAAACCGGTCGCGAAAGCGGTGGAAGCCGCTAAGCCGCAAGGAGATAAGTAACCATGGCATCCAGTTTAAATGACATCCAGGTGGTCAAGGGCTCGAAGTTCGAGCACTACCGCCGCGGTCAAGGCCTCGCTAACGGAGGCCGCAGCGCTGGCAAAGGCACCAAAGGCCAAGGCCAGCACGCTCATACCAAGAAACACGGATTCGAAGGCGGCCAAATGCCGCTCGCGAGACGTCTTCCGAAGTATGGGTTCAACAGCATTTCGCGCATTGAGCTCGCCATCGTCAATCTGGATGGGCTCAACACCTTCAAGGATGGGGACGTCGTTGATGAAACCGTTCTCAACGCCAAGGGACTAGTGAAAAATAACGCCAACGGGATTAAAATCCTTGGGAAAGGCGTTCTCGACAAGAAGCTAACCGTCAAAGCCCATGCGTTCAGCGCCGGGGCTAAAAAGGCCATTGAGGCCAAGGGCGGGACTGTTGAGGTCATAAAGTAATGAAAAAGTTCGTCTCGATCTTCAAGAACAAAGAAATCGTCAATCGTATTTTCTTTACGGTCATGGTTCTCTTCGTCATCCGGATCGGGGCGGCCATCACGGTTCCGGGGGTTGCGGTTACCAGCAAACTATCCGAGCTCATGAACAGCGGCAATTCGCTCGCTCTCATGAACTTATTGGGAGGAGGCGCGTTAAGCAACTTCTCCGTCTTCGCCCTCGGAGTCTCGCCTTACATCACGGCTCAGATCATCATTCAGCTGCTTTCCAAAGATGTCCTGCCTGCCCTGACCGAACTCAGTAAGCAAGGCGAATATGGCCGCAAAAAAGTCGAGATGGCGACCCGCTATCTCACGCTGCTCCTCGGAGCGGTGCAGGGTTATGGCATCATCAAAATGATGCAGAACAGCCAATATATCACGCTATCCTTATCCGACAACTTTTGGACTTACGCTTATATCGTCACCGTGCTTCTCGCGGGCGCCATGCTCACGATGTGGCTCGGCGACCAGATCACCGAGAAAGGCCTCGGGAACGGCATTTCCGTCATCATCTTCGCCGGGTGCGTGCGGAGTCTTCCGACTCAAATCACGACCGCCTGGACGAAATGGATCGCGGATAACGTCTCCCATGGTTCGAGCGAGATGATCAAAGGCGCCTTCCAATTCTCCCTCTATATTCTGGCCATGGTCTTCATCACCGGCTTCGTGGTCTTCACGGAACTGTCGAAACGGAAGATCCCGGTCCAGCACGCCGGCAAAGGCGGCACGACCGTGAGTATGGCGCGCGCTTCGTTCCTGCCTATCAAGATCAATAGCGCTGGCGTCATCCCTATTATCTTCGCGGCTTCCATCATGAGCGCTCCGGCCATCATCGCCTCCTTTATCTCAAGCGACGCGGCCAAAGCCGATTGGCTCAAGATCTTCAACTACAACACGACCTTCTCCATGCCCTGGTTCGATAGCATGCACTGGAAAATGGACTGGGGGCTCTTCATCTACCTGGCCCTCATCGTCGGCTTCACCTTCTTCTATGCGGAGATGGAGATCGACCCGGAGACCTTGGCCGATAACTTCCAGAAGAACGGTTCCTATATCCCGGGCATCCGCCCGGGCAAAGAGACCGAACGCTATGTCGGCAAGGTGCTTAACCGCGTGACCTTCATCGGGGCGATGGCTCTCATGTTCATCGCCGGATTGCCCATCGTGCTCGTCTGGGCCAACGCCTTCGGGGACGACACGTCCCTCGCCATCGGCGGGACGGGCCTCATCATCATCGTCGGCGTCGCCATCGAAATCAATTCGCAAATCGACGGACTGCTCGCCGGCAAATCCTTCGAAGAAGCCAGGGAGGGCGTCTAATGCTTAACATCATTCTGATGGGTCCGCCGGGCGCCGGCAAAGGCACCCACGCCAAATGGATGGAAGAGGAATACCAGATTCCGCATATCTCCACGGGCGACATGTTCCGCGAGGCCATGGCTTCCGGGACGCCGCTCGGCGCCAGGATCAAAGAGATCGTCAACAGCGGGAACCTCGTGAGCGATGAGCTCACCTGCGCCCTCGTGGAGGAACGTCTCTCCAAAGCCGATTGCGCGAAAGGCTATCTCCTCGATGGCTTCCCGCGGACCTTGGCCCAAGCCGAGACTTTCGAGAAAATGGGTAAGAAGATCGGCCGCGAGCCGAACTTCGTGCTCAACTTCTCGGTCCCCGACGACGTGCTCGTCGAACGCATCTCCGGACGGCTTGTCTGCCCCAAATGCGGCGCGAGTTTCAACATTAAGTCCATGAAGCCGAAGAAAGAAGGCATCTGCGATTATTGCGGAACGCCTCTCATCCAGCGGAAAGACGATAACGAAGCTTCTCTCAAAGTACGCTTAGCGACCTACTACAAGAGCACCGCACCCCTTCTTGATTATTACAAGAAGAAGCACCTGCTCAAGGACTTCGACGGCACCGTCGGAGCCGCTGAGCTCAAGAAACAGCTTGATGCTCTCCTGAGCTCCGTGGAATGATCATCATCAAGTCTCCGCGGGAGATCGCGCTCATGAAGGAGGCGGGCCGTCTGACGGCTCGCGTCTTCGAAGAAGTGGGACCTCTCGTGAAACCCGGCGTGTCGACGCTCTATCTCTCCGAGAAGGCCGAGGAGGTCATCCTCGCGGGAGGGGGCATTGCCGCCAGCAAAGGCTATGAAGGCTATCCCGGCGCCATCTGCACTTCGATCAACGAAGTGCTGGTGCATGGCATCCCTTCCGAAAAGCGAATCCTGACGGATGGGGACATTGTCTCGCTCGACGTCGTCGTTGCCCTAAACGGCTATAACGGCGATGCCTGCCGCACCTATCCGGTCGGAATCTGCCCCCAAGACAAGCTGCGTCTCATCGCCGTCACGGAAGAATGCTTCCGAAACGCGGTGGGCGTCGTCCATGAGGGCGCGCACCTTGGCGACATCTCCCACGCGATTCAAGTCACGGCGGAGACCAACGGCTATTCGGTCCCGCTCGAGTTCACGGGGCACGGCATCGGGCGCGAGATGCATGAGGATCCTTACATCCCCGATTACGGGGAAGCGGGCTCCGGGCCGACGCTCAAAGCGGGCATGACGCTCGCGATCGAGCCAATGGTCATGATGGGCAAAAACGCCCTTCGGATCCTGAAAGACGGCTGGACCGCTGTCTCCAAAGACGGCCGGCCGAGCAGCCACTACGAGAACACCATAGTCGTCACAACCGATGGCTATGAGATACTGACGAAATGAAAGGAGAACCCCTCTATTGAACAAAGAAGATTGCATTGAAGTCGAGGCGACGGTGTTGGAGAATCTCCCCAACGCCATGTTTAAGGTGAAACTGGCTAACGGAGCGGTGGTCCTAGCCTGCGTTTCGGGAAAAATCCGGATGCATTACATCCGCATTCTCCCCGGCGATCGAGTCACCGTGCAGTTCTCGCCTTACGATTTAACACGCGGGCGCATTACGTTCCGCTTCAAGAACTAGCTTGGAATACACAATTCCGGCAACCAGGAGTGAAATAACATGAAAGTCAGACCATCCGTCAAACCGATCTGCGATAAGTGCAAAATCATCCGCCGTCATGGCGTGGTGATGTGCATTTGCTCCAATCCGAAGCATAAGCAGAGACAAGGTTGATTTTTAAGGAGGACAAAACAAATATGGCACGTATCAGCGGGGTGGATATCCCTTCAGAAAAACGCATTGTCGTGAGTCTTACCTATATTTTTGGCGTCGGCGATTCGACCGCGAAGAAGATCTGCAAAGACGCCCATGTCAGCGAAGACATCCGCGTGAAGAACCTGACCGATGAGCAAGTCGTCGCCCTCAGGACCGAAGTCACCAAGTACAAGACCGAAGGCGATCTTCGCCGCGAAGTCGCGCTGAACATCAAGCGCTTGGAAGAAATCGGTTGCTACCGCGGGATCCGTCATAAGAAGGGTCTTCCGGTGAGAGGTCAGAGGACGAGGACCAACGCCCGAACCCGCAAGGGCAAGAGAAAGACCATCGCCAACAAGAAAGCGGCCGCAAAGGCTTAATGCTGGGAGGCAATGAACATGGCAGATACAGAAGTTAAGAAGCCAGCCGCGGCCGTTGGGGCCGCCCCGGCTGCCGGCGCTGCTGGCGCAATGGAGAACAAAGGCAAAAAAACCACCTCCACGCGCAAGAAAAAGGTGAAAAGAAACTTCATCAAAGGCGTGGCGCACGTCCATTCGACATTCAACAACACGATCGTGACGATCACCGACCCGCAAGGGAATGTCATCGCCTGGTCAAGTTCGGGCGCCCTCGGATACAAAGGCGCCAAGAAGAGCACCCCGTTCGCCGCGCAACTGGCGGCTGAAGCCGCCGGCAAAAGCGCCTTCGAGCAAGGTCTGCGTCAGATCGATGTCGATGTGAAAGGCCCGGGTCCGGGCCGCGAATCAGCGATCAGGGCTCTTGGGACCGTCGGGCTCCAGATCATGTCGATCGCTGACACGACTCCGATTCCCCACAACGGCTGCCGGCCGCCAAAACGGCCTCGGGGCTAGGGTTTAGCGTTCTGGCTCAGTAGGGAAAACCTAGGAGGAATAACTAATGGCAAATACTACTAACGACGTCAAAGCGGACGAACTTCGCCTCCCCAACCCGTTTCAGCCGATCAGTTTTAAGATCGATGTGAACGACGAGGCGGAGCATTATGCGCGCTTCGTCGTTGAGCCTCTCGAGCGGGGCTTCGGCCTCACCGTGGGGAATGCGCTCCGCCGCGTGCTTCTGAGCGCCCTTCCCGGCGCCAGCGTGTTCGCGGTCGAGATCGGGGAAGACGTGCGTCATGAATTCACGGCCATTCCGGGCGTGGAAGAAGACGTCACCGCCATCATCCTCAACCTGAAGGATCTCGTTCTCAAGATCGATGATCCGACCAATGGCATCAAGACTCTTACCGTTGACTTCAAAGGCCCGGGCACGCTCAAAGCGAGCGATCTCGTGCTGCCGGCGATGGTCGCGGTCATCAACAAGGATCTTGAGATCGCCCACCTCAACAAAGAGGGCCACATCAAGATGACGGTCTACGCCGGCAACGGCCGCGGCTACATCACGAGCGAAGCCAACAAGATCGAGCGCAAAATCGACACCATCGGGGTCATTGCGACCGATTCCAACTACTCACCGGTCGTCAAAGTCGCCTATAGCGTCGAGCCGACGCGAGTAGAGCATGATTCCAAATTCGACAAGCTCACCCTCGAAGTCACGACCAATGGGTCCGTCAAACCGCACGAAGCGGTGGCGATGGCGGCTCAGCTCCTCGTCGCCCACTTCAGCGAGTTCACGAAGCTTGATGACATCGTCAAGAACTACAAACTCGTCAAAGAAGAGGTCAAGACCGAAGAGAATAAGTATCAGGACATGCTGATCGAAGAACTCGATCTCAGCGTCCGCAGCAATAATTGCCTTAAGAGAGCCGGCATCTCCACCGTCATGGAACTCACTCAAAAGAGCGAGGACGAGATGATGAAGGTCCGCAATCTTGGCAAGAAGTCGCTCAAAGAAGTGAAAGAGAAGCTCTCTTCGATTGGGCTTCACTTCCGCGATTACGTAGGAGAATAATCATTCATGGCAGCACAAGGCAGAAAGAACGTTCACGGCAAGTCCGGCGTTCGCTTCAAGGCGGCATATACCTCCCAGAAGTTCCATTCGATGATCCGCAACGTCGTCAGCGAACTGATCGTTAACGGCCAAATCAAAGTCACGGAAGGCGTCACCGCTCCTCTCGTTTCCGAGGCTGAAAAGCTAGTCACCTTCGCTAAAAAAGGTGATTTGGCCGCTCGCCGCGAAGCCGGTAAAGTCGTGCGCCCTGGCATCAAAGACGCCCAGGGCATGCCAGCGCTTGAGAAGCTTTTCAAAGAGATCGGCCCGAAATTCAAAGACCGCAAGGGTGGCTACACCCAAGTCTTTAAGCTTGGCGCCCGCAAAGGCGACAACTCCGAAATCGATCTCGTCAAATGGGTTGACTGAGGAATCCGCTGAAATCAAGCCTCTCCTTAAGGAGAGGCTTTTTTGCCAAAACCTCTCCTTCAACTTTTTTGTTGCGTAATTTTCAAGAGAATCCATAATGTTTTCGCCCGCCCTAAGGCGAAGGAGATAAATAACATGACCTATTTGGATGAAGCTCAGTTGGGCCTCGTGATTGCCCTCATCATCGTTGGCGCCCTCATTATCATCGGGGCCCTCATCTTTTTCTTTTGGTGGATCGGAACCGCCAACCGCCTCAGAAGGGACCAAGTCAAAATCGACGAGTCCGCTTCGGGGATCGATGTGGCTCTCACCAAGAGATTTGACTTGTTGACCAAATCCATCGCCGTGGTCAAAGGTTACGCCAAGCACGAAGCCGAAACGCTCGAAAGCGTCACCGCGATGCGCCGCCCCGCTTCCGATGCCTCGATGAAGGACAAAGCCGATTTCTCCAACGCGGTCGGCAAAGCTTTTGATTCCATCAACGTCGTGGCCGAGCAATATCCGGATCTCAAGGCCAATCAGAACTTCTTGGCCCTTCAGAATCAGGTCGGCGACGTCGAAGAGCAGCTTCAGGCCGCCCGTCGCGTCTATAACTCCAACGTCAGCGTCTTCAATCAGGAGATCATCGTTTTCCCCTCGTCGGTCATCGCCCATCATTATGCCTTTGTCAGGCGTGATTTCTTCGAGGCGGAGGAAGCCAAGCGCGAGGACGTGAAGATCGAATTCTGAAAGCTTCCCGATTGGCCGCCTCGCTTGGCGGCCTTTTTTAAGGAAGCCCCCTCATGGAAAACGAAAAAACCCAAGCCCTTATCAATGCCTTCGAGCCCAAGCGGTTGGCTGCGCGAAGGAGCTGTCGCCATCTCCAGATTTTTGGATGGGTTTTTTTGTCCCTTGGCCTTCTCTTGTTCGTAGGGGTGTTCACATCGGGAGAAAACGGCGCCATGTTCTTTATCCTCGGCCTCGGAATCCTCTTCCTCGGAGTCCTCATTCTATCGATTTCAAGGTTGGCAAAAAGGAAATTCCAAAAAAGCCTCTCCGATGAAGTCGAGGAGGAGGTCAATCAGGTCCTTTTCCCCAATGCGGTGGTCAACCACAATATCGGAGTCAGTTATGAAACAATGATGGGGCCAGGCTTTTTCGCTCCGCCAGACCGTTATATCGGAACCGATTTGAGGACTTCCGATTATCATGGCATTTCTTTTGAGCAAGGCCATTATTGCCTTCAGGAAAGAACGGCTTCGAACAATTCCCATGGTCGGTCGGGGTCAACCTATGTCGATTATGCGATGGGTACGCTATACCATTTCGCCTTTGAGCGGGATTTCGGGCAGATCGTCAAAGTCATCGAAAAAGAGGGGACCTTGTCTTTCAATGTCAATAAGCTCAAGAAAGTGGAAACCGAATATATCGAATTCAACCGCAAATTCATGGTTTTGGCCAGCGATGAAACGACCTGCTTTTTTCTTTTGACCCCCCAGATTCAGGAAAAACTCATGTCCTTCGAAAAAATGTTCAAGGGACAGTTTTATCTGGCTTTTATTGGGCGGGATCTCTTTATCTGCGCCAATAACAGCGATGGCTCAATGCCAATCCCTTGGAAGGAACCGCTTTCAATCGATAATATGCAACCGGCCATTGAATCGATGGCGCTCCCCGCGGTCTTTATCGATCTTCTTGGGTTGAGCCTTCCGAAGTTTGAAAAGAATGGCGGAATCGATGTAAATAAGCCTTCTTGACTGAGTAATCGGTAACTTCTGAAAATATCGGTAAATCGGTCATAAGATTTGCCTTGTTTATCTTGTTGCTTCCAGTGGTTTTCGACTCTAAAATATGTTGCGTGCGCGTATGGGCGAAAGCCTTGCGTCAGGAGGAAAAACATGGCAATCAAACCGGAAACGAAGAAGGAAATCGCCGCCATCTGCGAGCAGTACCAAGACGAGCCCTCCCCTCTTTTGCTCATTCTCGAAGATGTTCAGAAAAAATTCGGTTATATTCCGCTTGAGGTTCAAGAGTTTATTTCCAGCGAGACCGGAGTTCCGGTTTCGGAGATTTATGGCGTTGTGACTTTTTACAATTTCTTTTCCCTCGACCCAAAGGGGAAATACGTCATCAATGTTTGCCTTGGGACCGCTTGCTATGTCAAAAACAACCAATCTGTCATCGAAAAGTTTGAGAGTCTCTTAAACATTCAGCCGGGGCAGACCACCCAAGATGGTCTCTTTACGATTGAAGCCATTCGCTGCATGGGCGCCTGCGCCCTTGCGCCAGCCGTGGCCGTGAATGGCAAAGTCTTTCCGCAGATGACCGTGGATAAAGTGAGCGGCATCATCGATGAGTACAAGAAATTGGAGGCTAACGCCTAATGGATAAGATCACTGGCAAAATCACGAGCCCCGAGGCTCTCCAAATAGACATCGATGGCTTTTCGAAAGATTTTGACGACCGGATTAAAGGCCTGAATGGGAAACGCGCCGTTATGGTTTGCGGCGGGACCGGCTGCCTGGCCAATAACGGCGACGACATTTTAAAGGAGTTCGAGAAGCAGATCAAAGAAAAGGGTCTTTCTGACAAAATCGCCGTCAATCATGTCGGATGTTTTGGATTATGCAGTCAGGGGCCTTTCATCAAAATCTTCCCGGAAGACGTCCTTTATTCCAAGATTAAGATCGCCGATGTGGCCCACATCGTCGATGATGATCTCATCGGGGGAAAGATTTGCGAAGATCTTCTTTACGTCGATCCGGTCACCCATGAGAAAGTCATCCACCAAGAAGACATCAATTTTTATAAGAAGCAAATGAGAATTTCCCTCCGGGGTTGTTCTCTCATCAACCCTGATTTTCTTGAAGAATCGTTGGGGTACGATGGATTCAAAGCTTTTAAGAAAGCATTGACCACGATGAAGCCGCAACAGGTCATCGACGAGGTTTTGGCTTCGGGGATTCGCGGCCGCGGCGGCGCTGGTTTCCCGACGGGCAAGAAATGGCAATTCGCGGCCAATCAGGTGGCCGATCAGAAATACATCGTCTGCAATGGCGACGAGGGAGACCCCGGCGCTTTCATGGATTGCTCCATTCTCGAAGGCAACCCTTTTGAGGTTATCGAGGGCATGATGATCGCCGGTTATGCTTTTGGGGCGAATCAAGGTTATTTCTATGTCCGCGCCGAATACCCGACCGCCGTCGCGCGTCTTAAACGCGCGATCGCCGATATGCGAGTTGTAGGGCTCATCGGTGACCACATTCTTGGAACCGATTTCTCGTTCGATGTTCATTTGCGCGAAGGAGCTGGCGCGTTCGTCTGCGGTGAGGAAACCGCCCTTCTCAATTCCATCGAAGGCAAACGCGGCATGCCGCGCCCTCGTCCGCCTTTCCCCGCCATCAAAGGCTTATGGGGCAAGCCGACCTGCGTCAATAACGTCGAAACGCTGGCTCAGATTCCGTACATCATTCGCGTCGGCGCGGCCGAATACGCCAAAGTCGGGACTCCGGGCTCCAAAGGCACGAAGGTCTTCGCCTTGGGCGGGAAAGTCAATAACGTCGGTCTCGTCGAGGTCCCGATGGGAACGACTCTCCGCACCCTTATTTTCGACATCGGCGGAGGCATTCCCAACGGCAAGAAATTCAAAGCTATTCAGACCGGCGGCCCTTCGGGCGGCTGCTTGACGGACGAAGACCTTGATACGCCGATCGATTATGATACGTTGATCGCCCGCGGATCCATGATGGGATCGGGCGGCGCCATCGTCATGGACGAAGACAACTGCATGGTGGATGTGGCGCACTTCTATATGGATTTCATCTGCAGCGAATCCTGCGGAAAGTGCACGCCTTGCCGCATTGGCACGAAACGTCTTCTTGAAATGCTCACTTCCATCACGGAAGGACGGGGCACCGAACAGACGCTCGTGGACATGAAGTCTTTGGCTTCAATCATTAAAAACGGCTCTCTCTGCGCTTTAGGGCAAACCGCCGCCAATCCGATTCTTTCGACTTTGACCAAATTCCCGAAGGAATACCAAGCGCACGTCATTGATAAGAAATGCCCATCTCACGTTTGCAAGAAACTCATAAGCTATTGGATTGATCCAGCTCTTTGCAAAAAATGCTCCAAATGCGCCCGTGACTGCCCAGTTCAGTGCATTTCCGGCATCCCTGGAAAGACCGCTTATGTGATCGATTCAACCAAGTGCATCAAGTGCGGCACATGCTTGGCGGTCTGCCCCTTTCATGCCATTTCCAAAATCTAAAGGAGGGAATCACAATGGATCAAGTGAATATCAAGATCGAGGGCAAGATCTATAGCGTCGACAAGAACCTGACCGTCCTCGAGGCGGCGCGGGCTTGCGGCTTTAAGATCCCGACCCTTTGCTATTGGAACCACGGACGCAATAGTTTGGCGAGCTGTCGCGTTTGCTTAATCGAAATCCGAACTTCCCGCGGCGGAAGGCTTTTCGCCAGCTGTGTTTATCCCGTCACCGATTGCACCGCCGAAGCCGGCTTTGAGATCCTAATCTCTTCCCCGATGGCGGTCAACGCCAGGAAGGCCAGCGTCGAGCTTCTTCTTTCCAACCATTCCAAAGATTGCCAGACCTGCGTTAAAAACGGCCAATGCGAGCTTCTTCACGTCGCCCGCATCACCGGCGCCGAAGGCGGTAAATTCGAAGGCGAGCATACACCCGTCACCCTTGATGAATTGGCTCCGGGGCTAGTCCGCGATACCAGCAAATGCATTCTCTGCGGCCGCTGCATCGAAAAATGCAAGGAGTCGACCGGAATCGGCATTCTTGGTTTCGAGAACCGGGGTTTCAAGACCATCGTCGCCCCGCTTAACAACCTTTCTTTCAGCCAAGTCCCTTGCCTTCAGTGCGGCCAATGCATCGAAGTGTGCCCGACCGGGGCTTTGAGCGAACATCGCGAAATCGATGAAGTCGATCAAGCGTTCGCCCAAGGAAAATATGTCGTCGTCCAAGTCGCTCCTTCCGTGCGTGCCACGATCGCCGAGGAATTCGGTCATAAAATCGGGGAGCAGAATGGCGAAGGGAAAATGGCGGCGGCCCTCCATCGTCTGGGCTTCAATCGGGTCTTTGACGTCAATTTCGGCGCCGATCTCACGATCACCGAAGAATCCCAAGAACTTATTAATCGCATCACCAAAAAGACGGGTCCGCTCCCGCAGATCACTTCTTGCTCTCCGGGTTGGATCAACTATATGGAATTCTTCTATAGCGATCTCATCCCAAACGTTTCGACCTGCAAATCCCCCCACGAGATGCAAGGCGCGATCACCAAGAGTTATTTCTGCGAGAAGCATGGCCTCGACCCGAAGAACGTCTTCGTGGTCAGCGTGATGCCTTGCACCGCCAAGAAGTACGAGAAGACCCGTCCGCAGAATGCGGCCGTGGATCATCTTCCCGATGTTGATGCCGTTATCACCACGCGCGAACTGGCCCTCATGATCAAGCGCGCCGGAATCCTTTGGGATGAGCTCCCAGACGAGAAATGGGACGATGATCTATTAGGGCAATATAGCGGCGCTGGCGCCATCTTTGGCGTCACAGGCGGCGTTATGGAAGCAGCTTTGAGAACCGCCTATCACACGCTGACCGGGAAAGAGCGCGACCCCATCGATCTAAACAGCATCAGAGGTCTTGATACCGTTAAGCAAGCCTCCATTGAGATCAATGGCGCAACCTATCGCGTGGCGGCGGTGAGCGGGATGGCAGCGGCCCGAAACCTTCTTGATGATGTCCGGAATGGGACTTCGCCTTATTCCTTCATCGAAATCATGTGCTGCCCTGGCGGCTGCATCAACGGCGGCGGCCAACCTTTTGTGAAACCCAATCTTTTGGAGAATGAGGATTTGGACATCCTTGACACCTATAAAGCCAAGCGCGCCGCCATCCTCTATTCCATCGATGAGAAGACCACGATCCGTCAATCCCACAACAATCCCGATATCATTCGTCTTTATTCCGATTTCCTCGGAAGTTATGGTTCGGAAAAAGCCGAAGAGCTTCTTCATACCACCTTCGTCAGCGACCGTCAGCGCTACGCCGGCCTGAAGGGATAAGACCTTCGATTCCTGAAGGGGGCGCATCGAGCGCCCTCTTTTATTTGGCTTCTGCAAAGTTTTTGCTTCTCTTCAAACGGGGTTAAATGTTATAAAATTAAAGAGCAAATGTACAAGAATCTAATTTTTGATCTCGATGGGACCCTCTTAGATACCATCACCGATATCAGAGCCGCCATAAATGCTGCCTTGGCCCAATGCGGTTTTGCCTATTCTTTTTCTAAAAGCGATTGCCGTTCGCTCATCGGAGACGGCGCCGATGCCTTGGTTCACCGAGCTCTTAAAGATAATGATGACCCGTCCAATTTTTCTAAACTCAAAGCGATCTATATGCCTTTGTATGCCGAGCTGCAAAATCGTCACGCAAAACCATTTAATGGCCTCATTCCCACTTTGACCTATCTCAGGATAAAGGGTTTCAAGCTTTTTGTTTGCACCAACAAACCGGATGTCTTAGCCCAAAAAATAATTTTGGAAAAATTTGGAAGCGAATTGTTTGTTGAAGTGAGGGGGCTCAAAGAGGGTGAAAAACCAAAACCCGACCCCTGGATGGTCGATTACTTTATCAGAAAATATGGATTAGAGAGAAACGATTGTCTTTTCATCGGGGATTCACTACCTGATTTGCTCACTTCCCAAAACGCGGGGCTTCCCCTTTGCCTTTGTGAATGGGGTTATGGTTTTTATAAACCCGAACTTCTTAAAGAATGTGCAATTGTGATAAAGAAACCAAAAGATTTGGCTAAGGTGGTTTTATGAGCGTATTCGCCAAGAAAAAGAACGCTTTTGAACCTTCGCTCGAAGTTTCGATTTCGGTGATGCTTTTTTTGGCGGCCTTGGTTTACGCCCTTTGCTTTGGCAATCCTTATCACGCGATAGATGATGCCTCCAAAATAATGAATCTGTCTATTTCATCCTGGATCCTTGGCCTATTGGGCATCAGTTTGGTTTTGGATTTTTGGATTTTCTACGGCAGCGATTTTAAAGACCCCAAAATACCGAATATTATTTCTCTTTCAACAGGAGTTTTCTCTTTTGTCGGTATTTTGATAAGCATCATTCTTTACTGGCAAAAAAACTCTTGGAATGAGGTGGCCGATCAAGCCCCGCGTTTTGCGGCCTGTTTGCTTTTTTTGATCGTGTCTTTGCTTTCGGTGCTCTATCGATTCCTGATTTTTGATAAAAAACCATTCATAGACAAAGATCCCCTTTCGAATAAATCCCTTTTGTTGCTAGCGGGTTCGGGGGTTGGTTTGGCCATCTCTTTTTTCCCGTTGGCGGAATTTGCCTCTGATGGATCATCCTTAGCCGATTATTTTTCAACGTTGGCTTATTGCACGACAGGGATCATCGTTTTCGTTTTTTTCGTAGGCATGTATTTCATGAATAAAGCTAAGGATCAAGAACAAAATCTTTGCAAAACCTCTATTTATTCTATAATTTTCGGAATCGTTATTTGCTTGATAACCCTGGGGGTCGCCATTTATTCTTGGGTGAATGGCCTTATTGTTTATCAAATTTTTTATTGGTCGATTTTTTCTTATTTGGCCATTGCTCTTATTTTTGGTGGGGAAGCCTTTTATTTCATTTACGTTAACCATTCTCTTAACGCTTGAGGTTTTCTCTTTATTTAAGAAAATGGTCCGAGTGCTAAAATACCCCTATGCACGAGTTAAAAATTTATAACTCTCTTGGTAATAGCGTTCAAACTTTTGTCCCTTTAAAATCCGAAGAGGTTTCTATTTATTGCTGCGGACCCACCGTTTATAACGATCCGCACATCGGAAATTTTCGTCCGGTTATTACCTTTGATGTCTTACGTCGGCTTTTTATCCATCTTGGCTACAAGGTAACTTTTGTCAGCAATTATACCGACGTCGATGACAGGATCATCAAAAGAGCGGCTGAACTTCATGTCACCGAAAAGGAATTGACCGATAAGGTTATTGAAGAATATCGTTCCTTAGTCACGGCCGTGGGGGCCCTTCAACCCGATTACACCCCACGTCCGACTATTTTTATGCCGGAAATCATCAAATATATTTCCGATCTCATTAAAAATGATTCAGCTTATGTTTCGGATGGCGACGTTTATCTTCGGGTTCGGCAAATTCCTGGTTATGGGGAGCTTTCGGGAAATTCGGTTGAAGACCTGGAAAGTGGAGCTCGCGTTGCGGTGGGGGAGAAAAAAGACGATCCTTTGGATTTCGCTTTGTGGAAAAAAACTTCCGAAGGGGTCAAATGGCCTTCCGAATGGAGTGAGGGACGCCCGGGTTGGCATACCGAATGCTGTGTCATGATCAATACCATTTTTCATTCTCAGAATGGTCTCATCGATATCCACGGTGGCGGTTTTGACCTCAAATTTCCCCATCACGAGAACGAAATGGCGCAAGCCAAAGCCCACAACCATAACAAACTGGCCAACTATTGGGTTCACAATGGTTTCATTAACATCAACAACGAGAAGATGTCCAAGAGTCTGGGCAACGTCATCCTGATGAAGGATGTCGTCAAAAAATACGGAGGCCTTCCGTTCCGCCTCATGTTGTTGGCCGCCCATTATAGGGCTCCGGCTTCGTTCAGCGAGGATACCATTCTTGAAGCTCAGATAAAATATCAGCAACTTAAAGAATCGGTCAAAAAAGCTTCGATCATTCTGCAGCTGAAAGGCATCAATATTTCGAATCTTAAACCATCAGAGGAATCGGCCTTTTTAGAGGCGATTTGCGATGATTTAAACACTCCAAACGCCTTGACTGTCCTTTATGAAGAGAATAAAAACCTAAATAATATCCTGAGACAGAAACCATTTGATTATAACCTCCTCAAAGATTCCTTTGCCAAAGTGAGATCTTATGAAGAAATTTTAGGTTTAGGTATTGCCTTTCCAGAGTTAACCGAGGATGATGAAAGACTCTACCAAGAGTATGATGAGGCTAAGGAAAAAAAGGATTTCGCGAAGAGCGATGATCTAAGGGGAATCCTCATCAAAAAGGGCTTATTTTAAAGGCCCAGAGGTATTAGGAAATGGGTACCGACACAATTGATCGTTATATCGTCTCCTGGTTTAATCAGGGTTTTAATGGATTCGTTCCTGCTTGGCTGGGCAATTTTTTGCTGATGATCCTATGCTTGGTAGCTTCTGTTCTTTTTTCAGGAGTAATCGGTTTTGAGCGGGAATATCACGGTCATTCAGCCGGACTTAGAACCCACCTTCTCGTTTCGGTCGGCAGTGCTTTGATCATGATTATTTCCATTTATGGATTCCCTTATTCCACGACTACCGCGGGAGCCGTCGATTACGATCCGGGCCGTTTGGCGGCGCAGGTCGTTTCGGGCATTGGCTTCCTTGGCGCGGGCACGATCGTGCAAACCGGAACGGACGTTAAAGGTTTGACCACAGCGACCACGCTCTGGGTGGTGATGGCTATCGGTTTAGCCTGCGGAAGCGGAAATTTCGTAGTGGCCGCCATTGCGACGACTTTTGCCTTCATTTGCCTTGTCTCCATGCGTAAGATCGAGAAATTATTGGCCAAACGCAATCCTGTTATCATGATTGTCGTTCCAAGCGATAAGCCATCCCTTAAAGACATCATTCTCATTGCCAATCGTTATTCGATTTCAATTCGCGATACCCAGTCCGAACTTGTTTCCTATCAAGAAAATTCCGCTCTTAGGATCATCATTCACTGTTCCTTTGCCACACAAAGTTCGATTACGGCTTTTGCCGACGAGATTCGTTTCACTTTGCGTCCTTTGGAACTTAAAGTTTCAACTGATACGCAATAAAATCAGAAAAAGGGCTATTAAATAATGGGCACATACATTTTTGGTAGGAACCCCGCGCGGGAAGCGCTTGAAGCAGGAAACGTCAAAATCCTCTACGTTTCTTCTCGTCTTCAAAGCGATAAGTTAGCGGCGGTGGCTCAGGAGAAAGACGTGCCTGTCAAGTTTGTTAGCGATAACGAACTGACGAACATCGTCAACAATCCTTCCCATCAAGGATTTGTGGCGTTGTGCGAAGATTTCGTGACGTCCTCTCTTGAGGATTTGATCAAAGGGGCTTCCAGCAAAAAGTATCCTTTGCTTCTTATTCTCGATGAGATTGAGGACCCTCATAATTTTGGGGCGATTCTTCGGGACTGCGATGCTTTTGGGGTCGACGGAGTGATCGTGAAGAGCCGAGGCGAAGCGCCGCTTAACGGCACGGTTGCCAAGGTTTCCGCGGGGGCCATCAACTACGTCAAAGTGGCGGTGGTAGTGAATCTCTCTCAGACCATTGCGAAGCTCAAAGCCATTGGATACTGGATCGTGGCGAGCGATGGATCGGCGAAGCAAACTTATACCGAAATCGATTACAAGAGCCCGATCGCTCTTATCGTTGGATCGGAAGGTTTTGGAATCGCGCCTTTGGTCCTCAAAAATTCGGATTTCATAGTGAAAATTCCGATGCTTGGCCATGTGAACAGTCTGAATGTCTCGGTTGCGACGGGCATTCTTCTGGCCGAAATTACGAATTCTCGAAATTAAGTAGGCTTAATAGCCAGAAAGGGGAGGCCACTATGCCTTCATTTGAGACTTCATCCGATGAAGCCCTTCTTTTGCTGTCCCGTGAAGGGAATCTTGACGCTCGCTTTGTTTTGACCGAACGCTATTTCCGCTTGCGGAAAGAATCGGCCAAACGAGCTTCTTATGCCCTTGCGAAGATTCTTGAGGATTGGGATCTCAATCTCAGTTTTTTCATTGCCTTCGAGAATTGTTTCATGGGCTATCAATTCGGCAAGGGGCGTTTCTCGACTTATTTTCTGGGAAGCCTCCGCCACGAAATGTCCAAGGAAGCCGAAAAAGAGCATCTCTTGGATGGTCTCAATCCCGTTTCTTTGGATAACACGGTGCCGGGTTCGGAAGGCGAGTACACTTTTCATGATGTGATCTCCTCGACGGGTGAGGATCCCAGGATTTACGTGAATTATCTTGAAGAAGCTTTGAGTTTAGGCAAAATCGGAGAAGACCTCTCTGAGGAGACTTTGGAAGTTGCCCGCCTGAGAATCGACGGGTTGTCTTTTCGGGCCATCGCCGAGAAGATGAACGTGAACATCAAAAGGGTTCGAAAGCTCTATTCCCAATATGAGAAATACGTCAGCGGGAAGATCAAATTCGGTCCCGTTCCCACAAGCAAGAAAAAATAGCGACGTTATCGATTGACTTCCCTTTGTTAGCGAAGTAATATTTTCACGCTGAGAACAAGATAGAAGTATGGGAAGGGAAAAGGTTTTTTTGATTTGCTCCGAATGCCTGTCGCGGAATTATACCGTGACCAAGCGTCAGGACGACCCCAAACGTCTTGAACTCAAGAAGTATTGCTCGCACTGCGGGAAATACACTCTGCATAAGGAAAGCAAGTGAAGAGGAGGTCTTTATGACGCCACCTATCAAGTACATCAAAGAAGTTTTCAAAGAAGGCAGAAGAGTGCGGTGGCCTTCCCGCGAGCAATTGTGGCCCGCGATCGCCGTTGTCATCGTGATCGCCATCTTCGGTGCGGTATTCCTTGCCGCTGAGGATCTCACGGCTTCGAGTATCATCAGCCAAATCAAAAACGCTTTTGGAGGGAAATAACATGCCAGCGCAATTAGGCGAAAAACAGTGGTATATCGTCACCACTTACTCGATGCATGAGGCCAAAACGGCCGACAATCTCAAGAAACGCATCATCTCCATGGACATGCAGGACTACATCCTGCGCGTTCTCGTGGCCGAGCAAGAGGTTTCAGTGCTCAAAGACGGCCTTCCGACCGGCAAGGTCAAGACCAAGAACCTTTATCCTGGCTACGTCTTTGTCGAAATGATCATGAGCGACGAATCCTGGTATGTCGTTCGCAACACCCCGGGTGTCACTGGCATTGCCGGATCGAGCGGCGGCGGCCAAAAGCCGACTCCGGTCACCCGCGAGGAGATCGAACCCGTCCTTAAGAGAATGGGCATGATCGACAGTTCGATGTACGATCGCTATAACGTCGGGGATGCCGTCAAGGTCATCCATGGTCCGCTTGAGGGAACCGAAGGCAAGATCATATCGATCGACAAAACGACCGGCGCCTGCCGCGTCGACACCGTCTTCTTCGGAAGAAGCACGCCAGTGGACGTGGATTTCTCCGAAGTCGAAAAGATCTGATATTCGCTCATCGAGGCCTGCGTCAAAGCGCAGGCCTTTTTCTGTTGATTGGTAGAAGCGGATTATTTTTCTTGAAATATGAACAACCATTCATATAATAAAGTCCTCTAATATGAAGGGACATTCATGTATGATCGCAAGGCCTGATGAAAAAACGTTAGATAAGATGGAGGATCTCCTTAATATCGCTTCCGATTCTACGCGTCTCAAAATACTTTACGCCTTCTCGCAAGGGGAGAAGAACGTTTCCGAAATCGTGAAAGAAGTGGGGGTTTCCCAGTCTTTGGTCTCCCATCAGCTTTCGGTTCTCCGCAAAGCCAAACTCGTAAGCGCCCACAAAGAGGGGACGAAAGTCTTTTATAAGCTGGCTGACGATCACGTCATCGTTTTGCTTCGGGTCGTCCAAGAACACGTGGAGGAAACGTGATGGAAGAAGTCAAAGTTTCCAAATGCCCCTGCGAAAAAAACTTTGACCCTGGAAAGGACGATACCCAAAAACTTATCCTCACGACGATCCGATTGGCTGTTACATTGACGTTGGCGGGTTTGGGCTATTTTCTTTTTAGCGAAGAAAAGTTTGGCCTTTATGTCAATCTCTCTTTCATGCTGGCGGCTTGGGTCGTTTCCGCTTATGACCTCGTTTACGAAGCGTTTAAAAATCTAATCAAAGAGAAGAACCCGTTTGATGAGAAAATGCTCATGACCATTGCCTCCATCGGGGCTTTTTGCCTGCGTTTCTTTGGTTCGAATTATAACGAATTCGTGGAAGCCGTCATGGTCGTCTTTCTTTACCAACTCGGGGAGCTTTTTGAAGATTTGGCCACCGAACGAAGCCATAAAGCCATCACGGAAGCGGTGGGTTTAAGAGCTAAAGCCGCAACCCGTTTGGTTGACGGGACTTTAGAGATCGTCAAACCCGAGGACTTAAGAATCGGGGATCTTATCCTCGCGAAAGTCGGGGAAATCATCCCGGCCGACGGAACCATCGTCGAAGGGGAAGCAAGCATTGATATGTCTCCCCTCACCGGCGAATCGATGCCTCAAGAGAAAAAGGCCTCCGATTTCGTCAACAGCGGAACTATTCTTCGCCATGGCTTCCTCAAAGTTAAAGTCGAAAAAGCCTATGAGGATTCGACCGTTTCCAAAATTCTCAAACTCGTCGAAGACAGCGAAAAAGGCAAATCCAATGCCGACAAATTCATCGATCGCTTTTCCAGAATCTACACTCCGATTGCGGTGGGCATCGCGACTCTCGTGGCGGTCCTTCCGCCCCTCACCCTTGGCGTCAATGACCCGGCGATTTGGTTCCAGTGGCTTTACACCGCCATTTGCCTTCTCGTCATCTCCTGCCCTTGCGCCATCGTGATTTCGGTGCCGCTCGCTTATTTTTCCGGCATTGGGTTGGCAAGCAAACACGGCATCATCATCAAAGGCGCCGCTTATTTCGACAAACTCAATGAATTGGGAATTCTCGTGAGCGATAAAACCGGAACGCTCACGCAAGGGAATTTCGCCGTGACGAAAATCGTTCCTTGGGGTTTTGATGAAAAGGATTTCAACACTTATCTTTGGGCGGCTGAAGCCCGCTCCAATCACCCGATTGCCCAAGCCATCGTGAAGGGCATTGATCTTTCGGGCATCTCAGCCAAAATCTCTTCCTACGAAGAAAAAGCCGGGTTTGGGGAAACCTTGGTTTATGATGGTCACAAAATCGTGGCGGGAAACGCTGGTCTTTTGGCTCAAAATAACATTCTTTTCGCCCCGGCCGATGACCTAGGGACGGTGGTGTATCTGGCGGTGGATGGAACTTACGCCGGATATGCTTTATTGAACGATGCGGTTCGTCCCGAAAGCAAACAAATGGTGGCCGATTTGGAAGCCATGGGCGTCAAGACCGTCATGTTGACGGGCGACAAGAAAAAATGCGCCGAATCCGTGGCCTGCAGTTTGGGCATCCACGAGTGCCATAGCGACCTCCTCCCCGATGACAAAACAAAGCTTCTCAAAAATGAGATTTCGGGAAGCAAAAAAGCGGTGGCCTTCATCGGAGATGGCATCAATGACGCTCCTTCGATCGTTCTCGCCGACGTCGGAGTCGCGATGGGCGGAGTCGGCAGCGACATGGCGATCGAAAACGCCGATATCGTCATTATGAACGACGATCCTTCCAAGGTCGTCATCGCGGTTAAAATAGCCAAAATGACAAGAAATCGCGCCATCGTCAATGTGGCAGTGGCTCTTCTGGTGAAACTGGCCATCATGATCCTGGCGATCGCCATTCCATCTTTCCCTCTGCTGATCGCGGTTTTGGCCGACACCGGCCTCACCGCGCTCCTCACCGTCAACTCGATTCTCTTGCTGAGCGCCAAGGTTCGCTGAAACCCGGTCCGCCAGTAAAAATTGTGCATGGTGCACAATGATAGTTAACGATTTTATGATTGCTAATAATACTTCACGCGCGTATATTTATTCACGTGCACGCAAGGTGTGTGCATAGCGTGGTAGGGCCTTTTGACGAAGGTCCGTCAAGCCACTGCATGTTAGCCAAAGGAGGACAACATGGCAAAGAAAATCGTCAAGGTTCTCAAAATGGAACTCCCCGGTGGGGAAGCCCATCCGGGACCAAAGCTTGCGTCAGCAGGCGTCGTTATGAACAAGTTCTGCACCGACTTCAACGCGAAGACGGGCGACAGAAAGGGACAAACCGTCCCGGTGATAATCACCGCTTACGAAGACAAATCTTACGACTTTGTCGTCAAAACCAGCCCTGTCGCTGGCTTGATCCTGAAAGCCGCCGGAATTGCGAAGGGCTCGGGCAATCCGAAGAAGATCGTCGGCCACATCTCGCAGGCTCAGCTTGAGGAAATCGCGAAGTACAAACTTCCCGACCTCAACGCCAACAGCCTTGAAGCCGCTAAGAAAATCGTTACTGGAAGCTGCCGTCAGATGGGCGTTTCCATCGATGCGAAGTAATAGAGGGCTCCAGCAATGAAAGAATCTAAAAAATACGTCGCCGCCTCCAAACTCGTGAATAGCGCCAAGGAGTATACCATCGCGGAAGCCGCCGCTCTTCTCAAGAAGACCAGCACCACGAAATTCGATTCCACCATCGATGTCAGTTTCCGTCTTAATGTCGACCCGACCCAAGCCGATCAGCTCATTCGCGGAACCCTCGTTCTGCCCCATGGCAACGGCAAGACCAAGAAGGTCTTAGCCCTCACCAACAGCAAGCAAGACGAAGCCAAAGCCGCCGGAGCCGAATTCGTCGGAGCCAAAGACATGCTCGAGAAGATCGAGAAAGAAAACTGGTTCGGATTCGATGTCATCGTCGCCACGCCCGATATGATGGGCGAACTCGGAAAGATGGGTCGTTTATTGGGACCGAAAGGCCTCATGCCGAACCCCAAAACCGGGACCGTCACGATGGCGATCGGCCAGGCCATCTCGGAGATCAAAAAAGGCAAGATCAGCTATCGCGTCGATAAAGATGGCAATCTCAACATCTCCGTCGCTCGCTGCTCCTTCGCCGATCAGGACATCATCGATAACATCTTGGTCGTTTGCGAAGCCATCGCCAGGAGCCGCCCGGCTGCCGTCAAAGGCGCTTATATGATGACCTGCGTCGCTCACACGACGATGGGCCCGGGCCTTAAACTCACCTTCGACCAAAAGAACTGAACCGTCCGTTTATTTCGGTGAATTGCTTGTTATACCTAAGATAGCAACGGGCACATGCCTTAAAACATCACATTGCTGAGGTCACATTCACAATAACTCCCTCGGTTATATCAAGCATCACATAGTCGCAAAGAAAGGAGGAACACACGATGAACAAAGATGTTCTCCAAGCTAAAAAAGATTCTGTCAAAGAAATCTCTGATAATCTCAAAAATAGCTCGACCGTCGCCATTGTCTCCTATCAAGGATTGACCGTGGCCGAATTTACCGAACTCCGCCGCACTCTCGCCGCGAAGAAAGCCACCATGGGCGTTTACAAAAACACTCTTGTGGCCCGCGCTCTCAAAGACAATAAAATCAGCGGACTTGACAAGTATCTCGCCGGACCTAACGCTTTTGTCTTCTCCAAAGAAATCAGCGTTGGCCCAGCCGTTCTCTACCGGTTCAGCCGTTATCACGAAAAACTCGTGCTGAAGGCCGCGTTCGTGGAAGGAACCGTGGTCGACGAGAAAGGCTTCGTGGAAGTGGCCAAGTTGCCTTCCAAAGAAGTATTGCTCTCGCTGTTCTGCAGGGTTCTCAACGAACCCGTCGCGAGCTTCGCCCGCGCCGTCAAATCCGTCGCCGATTCGAAAGCCGTCCCGGTCGAGGCTCCGATAGCCCCCGCCGCCGCCCCGGCAGCCAATTAATCTAGGAGGATAGAACAATGGCTGAAAAGTTAACAAACGCTCAGATCATCGAGACTCTCAAGCAACTGAATGCTTTAGAGCTCAATGCTCTCGTCAAAGAAGTCGAGAAAGAATTCGGCGTCACCGCCGCCGCCGCAGTTGCCGCTGGAGCCCCAGCCGAAGAAGAGGGACCCGTCAAGAAGGGACCGAGCGAGGTTTCGCTCATCCTCAAGGGCATCGGGACCGCTGGCAAGGTCGGCGTCATCAAAGCCGTCCAATCCATCACGGGCTTAGGCCTCATGGATGCCAAGAAACTCGTTGATGGCGCTCCGTGCGCGATCAAAGAGAAGATTTCCCCTGTGGAAGCTGAGGCCTATAAAAAGACCCTGGCCGATACCGGCGCCGAAGTCGAAATCAAATAATCCCCATCTCTGTTTTTGATCCCTACCTTGGGTGGCGCCGCCCCCAGGGTAGGGGTTTTGGCTTTTCTGAGGAGGTAAATCCAAGTGTCCCAATACTTCGATAACGTGGAAGGATTAGGCCATGAGGACCTCGACATGGAGTTCACGCTCCTGGGCGAGCATTATCATCTCAAAAGCGATTCTGGGATCTTCAGCAAAGACGGTTTGGACGATGGCACGAGACTGTTGCTTGAAACCATTGCCAAAGCCGACCTTGGCCTTAAGATTCTTGACCTTGGGTGCGGAGCGGGACCAATCGGACTAATCCTCGCTCACCTCGACCCGAAAAGATTCCTCACGCTGTCGGACGTGAATCTACGGGCCCTCACGCTTGCCAAAAAGAATGCCGATTTACTCGGCGTTTCCTCGCAGGTTGAGATCGTCGAAAGCGACGTTTACCACAACCTCGACTCCACCTATGACGCGATAGTGACCAACCCTCCCATCAGGGCCGGCAAGAAAGTAACCTATGCGATGTATGAGGGGGCCCCATCCCACCTGAAAAGCGGTGGGAAGCTGATCCTCGTCATCCGTAGGCAGCAAGGCGCTGAAAGCGCATTGGCTTATATCTCTGCCTTATTTGATAAAGTCGAGATATTGGCTCGTCACAAAGGCTATTACGTTATCCGCGCAACCAAGCAAGGAGCAACAAACAATGTCTAAAGAAAATCAAGAATTGCTACCCTTTCTCAAGAAATACAAAGCGGGCCTCAACGGCCGCATCGATTTCTCCAAGATCAGCGGCACGACCCAAATTCCGAATCTCGTGGAGATTCAGACGGAATCCTTCAAGTGGTTCCGGGAAAAAGGCCTCGACGAAGTCCTCAAGGAGGTCTTCCCGATCGCCAACTACGCCAGCAGCGTTTTCATCGATTACGTTTCCTGCCATTTCGAAAAACCGGAATACGGCCCCTTGGAGTGCAAGGAAAGCGACCTCACTTATTCAAGCAAGCTCAAGGTCACGCTGCGCATCCGCAATAAATCGACCGGCGAGATCAAAGAGGACAACGAGGTCTTCATGGGCGATGTCCCGATGATGACCGATTCCGGGACTTTCATCGTCAATGGCGCCGAACGCGTCATCGTCTCCCAGATCGTCCGCTCCCCGGGCGCTTATTTCCAGGATACGGCCGATAAATCCGGCGTCCACACCTATAATGGGGAAATCATCCCGACGCGGGGCACCTGGCTCCAGTTCGAGAGCGATCTCAAAGGCGTCCTTTGGGTCCGCATCGACCGGCAGCGAAAGATGCCGGCGACGATTCTGTGCAAGGCCTTAGGGATCGACAGCGAGAAAGCCATCCTCGATCTCTTCGGCGATTCCGATTCCATGAAGCTGACGCTTTTGAAAGACAGCGCCATCAAGAACAACACCGAGGCCTTGATCGATATCTTCAAGAAACTCAAGCCCGGCGAGCCGATCACCAAAGACGGGGTCGTCAATTTCCTCGTCCAGAAATTCTTCGACGACAAGCGCTACGACCTCGGAAGGGCCGGACGTTTCAAGTACACCGAGAAACTCGGCATCTACGACCGCTTGCTCCACCGGATCCTGGCGGAGAACCTCGTCTCCAAAGACGGGGAGATCTTCACCAATAAGGCCGGCGTCCCCTTCGTCAAGGGCTATCAGCTCACGAAAGAGGACGTCCAGGAGCTCCGCGACGAGGAATTCTTCGAAAAAGGCGCCATGACGAAGACCCTTAAAATCAACGAGAAACTCGACCAATACTCGATTGTCAACCTCGTCAAGGTCTACGCCAACGATAAGACCGCCGAGAGGGTCGTGAACATCATCGGGACCGATCTCAATCTGAACGGCGCCGGCGACAGGCTCTCCGTCTCCCGCGTCACCGTGAGCGATATGGTCGCCTGCTTCAGTTATTTCATCAACATCCAAGACGGCATCGGACAAACCGATGATATCGATCATCTGGGCAACCGCCGCGTCCGCTGCGTCGGAGAGCTTCTCCAGACCCAGTTCCGGATCGGCCTCACCAAGATGGCCAAGACGGTGCAGCAGAAGATGTCCATTTCGGATCTTGAGACCTCCAAGCCCCAGTCCCTCATCAACATCCGTCCGCTCACCTCCTCCATCCGCGAATTCTTCGCCTCATCCCAGCTTTCGCAGTTCATGGATCAGACCAACCCCTTGGCCGAGCTCACCAACAAGCGCCGCATCTCGGCTTTAGGCCCCGGCGGCCTCACCCGCGACCGGGCTTCGATGGAGGTCCGCGACGTCCATTACACCCATTACGGCCGCATCTGCCCGATCGAGACCCCAGAAGGCCAGAACATCGGATTGATCAACAACCTTTCGACCTACGCCAAAATCAACAAATACGGCTTCATCCAGACCCCATACCGCCTGATCCTTTCGCAAAAAGGGTCGAATGGGACGATCCATTATTACGTCTCCGACCGGTCCGAATATCTGAGCGCCGACGACGAGAGGGGCCTCTACATCGCCGAGGCCAACATCCCCTTGGGCGAATCGGTGGAAGTCGCTTTCGGCGACGGCCATCAAGAAGTCGTCAAAGAGATTCTGGGCGCCGAAGTGGTGGCCCGGCACGACGAGGATTCCGGCCTGACCAAGACCGAGCTCATCGATTACGTCGACGTCTCCCCGAAGCAGATCTTCTCGATCGCCGCTTCGTGCATCCCGTTCCTCGAGAACGACGACTGCACCCGCGCCCTCATGGGCGCCAACATGCAGCGCCAGGCGCTTCCGCTCCTCCGCCCGTCCATTGCCTACGTCGGCAGCGGGCTGGAAGGCATCATCGCCCGGGATTCCGGGTTGGCGGTGGTGGCGGCGTCCGACGGCGAGGTCACCTATACCGACAGCGGCACCATCGTCGTCAAGGAAGGCAAGGAGAGCCGCACCTACAAACTTCAGAAATTCGACCGGTCCAACCAGGGGACCTGCATCAACCAGAATCCGATCGTCCGCGTGGGCGATAAGGTGAAATTGGGGCAGATCATCGCCGACGGGCCCGCCATGAAAGACGGCGAGCTGGCTTTGGGCCAGAACGTTTTGGTCGCCTACATGACGTGGCACGGCTACAACTACGAAGACGCCGTCATCATGTCGGAGCGGATGGTGAAGGACGATACCTACACCTCCATCCACATCGAAGCCTATGACCTCGAATGCCGCGAGACCAAGCTCGGAAACGAGGAGATCACGCGCGACGTCCCGAACGTCAGCGAAGACGCCAAAACCTATCTTGACGAGCGGGGCATCATCATCCCGGGCGCCGAGGTCAAGGAAGGCGATATCCTCGTCGGGAAGGTCACGCCGAAAGGCCAGACCGAGCCGACCCCCGAAGAAAAGCTTCTCATGGCCATCTTCGCCGAGAAGACGAAGGACGGCAAAGACAGCTCCCTCCGCG
>Ga0224525_1000149_pt1 | contig 35750 bp, 31 predicted proteins | sample CFST100metaG_FD_179874 | JGI IMG/M metagenome (GOLD analysis project Ga0224525, IMG submission 179874) | Peat soil microbial communities from Stordalen Mire, Sweden - C.F.S.T100 | ecosystem: Environmental > Terrestrial > Soil > Wetlands > Peat | place: Sweden: Norrbotten County, Stordalen Mire...
GGGCAAGCCCTGGACCCAAATTCCGTCCCGAGTTCTCGGGAGGTATTATACCCTCCGCTTTCAGCGGGATTGTTCGACTAACAAATTTTTTATCACTTCGTTCTAAAAATTTGAGTCTCACGAATAAGTATCATTGCATTTTTAATGAACAGCACACTATCAGTCAATTATATCCGTTCTATACCCTCGAGTATGACCCTCGTCGGCTATAAACCAATAAGAACAAAATATTATGAAAATCAAGAAAATTCAGGCATTTGAAATTCTGGATTCCCGTGGGAATCCTACGGTAGAAGCTTTCCTTGAACTGGAAAACGGGATAAAAGGACATGCAATGGTGCCAAGCGGCGCATCAACCGGTGAACGGGAGGCTTGCGAGCTTCGGGATGGAGATAAGAACCGGTATGGAGGGAAAGGTGTTTTGAAAGCGGTAGGTAATGTCAACAAAGTCATCGCTAATGAAATTCAAGGAAAGTCGTTTGAGAATCAGCGGGGACTTGATTTATTTATGATCGGGTTGGATGGAACTGCGAACAAATCGAAATTGGGTGCGAATGCAATTTTATCAGTTTCCATGGCTTTTGCCCGTGCTAATGCGAAAAATGCAGGGATCCCATTATACCGGTATCTGGGTGGAGACCATGCGCATCTTTTACCAGTACCCTGTATGAACGTAATTAATGGTGGCGCCCATGCAGATAATAATGTGGATTTCCAGGAGTTCATGATTGCTCCCCATAATGCGCCTTCATTCACAGAAGCAATCCGGATGGGTATCGAAGTTTTTCATGCGCTGAAAACCGTGTTGAAACTGAAGAATTATAATACTGGGGTCGGGGATGAAGGAGGTTTCGCCCCCAACCTTAAATCGAATGAAGAAGCGGTGGAAGTAATTCTTGAGGCTATTGTCAAAGCCGGGTTCAAACCTGGAACCGATGTAAGTCTTTGTCTCGATCCTGCAACCAGTGAAATGTGGGATGACGGCAAATACAAATTTTCAAAAAGTTTAGGAAAAACAATTTCAAGCGATGAAATGATCAAACTTTGGGAAACCTGGGTGAATCAGTATCCTATCGTATTGCTTGAAGACGGACTGGCTGAGAATGATTGGGATGGCTGGCATAATCTGACAAAAGCATTGGGTAAAAAAATAGAAATTGTAGGGGACGATATTTTTTGTACAAATAAAAAGATACTTGCCGAAGGTATTTCTAAAGGTATAGCCAATTCCATTCTGATTAAATTAAATCAGATCGGTACCGTAACTGAAACACTTGAAACCATTGAGCTGGCTTACAAAAATGGATATAACGTCTTTGTATCACACCGCAGTGGGGAAACTCCCGACAGTTTTATTGCAGATCTTACCGTTGCTGTGAATGCTGGTCATTTAAAGACCGGAAGCGGTTGCCGGGGTGAAAGAATTGAAAAGTTCAATCAATTAATGCGGATTGAGAGAGATCTTGGTGATAAAGCCAGGTTCGCAGGGATCAAGGCATTTAAGAACAGATAATGCTTTGAAGAAAACATGATGAATTTGATTTTTAACCATTTTGGGGGTTAACAATAATTGTTTTCAATCATAATCGCAATAATGATAACAACAAGCAGGAATCTCAAAATATCATATTTTTGTCGATAACAAAAGGTTAATATTATCATTGAACTTAAAAATTGATCTATGAAATTCACCGCTGGACAGATTGCCCAAATGCTTAACGGGGTTGTGGAAGGCAACCCGGATGTGAGCGTATCTACCTTGTCGAAAATCGAGGAAGGGAAACCCGGCTCCCTATCCTTCCTGTCAAATCCGCTTTACACCCATTATATTTACAAAACGGAGGCGTCCATTATTATCATTAACAGATCATTTGTTCCCGAACATCCCGTGAATAGTGTCCTTATCAGGGTGGAGAGTGCAGAAGTAGCCTTCGGGAAATTGCTGGAACTCTACAACCAGATCAAAAACAACAAAACAGGCATATCGAAACAGTGTTTTATTGCCGAAACAGCAATTCTCGGCAATAATATTTATGTAGGTGAATATTCATATATCGGTGAAAATGTTGTTGTCGGGAATAATGTAAAAATTCATCCCCAGGTATTTATCGGTGAAAATACCACGATAGGAGACAACACGATCTTCTTTCCCGGGGTTAAAATTTATTCGGATAATGTTATTGGGAAAAATTGCATCTTTCATGCGGGGGTTGTTATTGGCAGTGATGGCTTCCGGTTTGCCCCCCAGAATGAGGGAAACAAAAAAATTCCGCAGATTGGTAATGTAGTCGTCGAGGACGATGTGGAGATGGGCGCTAATTGTGCAATCGACAGGGCTACCCTGGGTTCGACTATTATTCGCAAAGGGGTTAAATTTGATAACCTGATCCACATCGCACACAATGTAGAAATAGGGGAGAACACCTATATCGCCGCAGGTGCCGGGATTGCCGGATCAACTAAGGTTGGAAAAAACTGCATGATCAGCGGGCATGTTGCCATGACAGGACACATTACCATTGCAGATGGTTCTTCTTTTGGGGGGCAAACAGCGGTATCCAAAAGCCTCACCAAACCTGGTCAAAGCTATATTGGCTCCCCTGCGATGGAGGCCTCGAAATTCAGAAGATCGATTGCGGTTTTCCGCAACCTGCCAAGGTTATCGGAACAGGTGGACAAACTGGAAAAGAGACAAAAGGGATAATCGTAAATCGAAAATCTGCAATTACTGCTTAATAATCTTCCCCACTTCCACCGTCCTATCATTGGTTAGCCGCACAAAATAAACTCTGCTGGACAGATTGGTGATATCAATTTGCGTCTTGGGTTTGGTGATTGGGAAGGTGATGAGTTCCTGACCATCAATGGTAACAATTGCTAAATTGCTTTTAGTTGTTTCTCCTGATATTTCTAATGTTATTTTATCTGTTGCCGGATTAGGATATAGTAATAACCTTGATTCCTGTGGCTCTTTGATTCCAACAAAAACGGAATCATATTTCATTACCGTTGTTTTTAAGGATCTCCCATTATCTTCAAAAGCCAAATAAGGTTCTCCATTTGAGCTAAAAGCAAGGCTTATGTTTTCAGATATACCTGCTGAGAAACCCGCATTTCCAACATTCATCCATATATGATCAGATGGAGAAGATTTATACCAGTTTTGCTGGGTAAAAGCAACAATTGGAAATAACAACATTAAAACGTAGAGGAGTTTTTTTATATTGCCAACTATTTTAAAAGGTCGAGCACCTCGCTATTAAAGTACAAAATTCTATCATTTTTTATAATTGCACTAATTTACTGAGAATACCAGGATTTTATGCAAAAATTCTGGCAAATTTTAATCACGGATATGAACCCCAGAGCAAGCCCTGGATCCTAATTCCGTTCCGAGTACTCGGGAGGTATCATACCCTCCCCAGAGTACTCGGGGGGATTGTTCGACTGATAAATTTTTTATCACTTAGTTCAAAAAATTTTAGTTTCACAAATGAACCGGAAGTGTTCTGGGCGTGAGATAAATTAAGGAATTAGTAAGAAATTGTATTTGCAGCTAAAAAACCGGTTCCTGGTTGAACCTCTGTAATTTTGTCACTTTGTGACTCTGTGACTTTGTCATTTTCAAGGAGAGCCACTCAGGGGATTCGGACCCCCGACCTGCTAATTACGAATCAGCTGCTCTACCAACTGAGCTAAAGTGGCGAAGTCGGGATGAGAAGACTCGAACTTCCGACCCCCACGTCCCGAACGTGGTGCGCTAGCCAACTGCGCTACATCCCGTTGTTTTTAATAATCCGGTTGCAAAAATAGTATTTTTTTTTACTTCCTTACAGGATTTTTGGATTATATGAAATCCCCACATTTGAAATCAAACAAGAAAGAAAAGGGATCAGGTATAAAGGAACCTTTTGATCTTTTGGGTGGGTGTCTTTTTAAACGGAACCGGCTGAAGGATGACCACCTGGACCCGGGAGTATTTGTTGACCCGGCTGTTTACATATTCCTGTAACTCTTCAATTAGTTCCTCAATCATGTTCTCCACATAGGTCGAAACATCCTCTTTCAGATGTTGGTACCTCAGTGCTATCTCTTCCTGGTTAAAATGTACCATGGCAACCAGCTGCCCTTTTTTCTGGACCACCAGCGATTCGACCACAAACCGGAAATTGTTGATCACGGATTCGATTTCCTCTGGATAAATATTTTCTCCATTGGCCCCCAATATGATGTTCTTCAACCGTCCTTTTATGTATAGAAAATCCTGCTTATCCAAAACACCAAGATCACCTGTTTTAAACCATCCATCCTCTGAAAAAACCGCTTTTGTCATGACAGGCTCTTTATAATATCCTAACATGACATTTGGGCCTTTTGCCCAGATTTCACCTTCACCGGTAGCAGGATCGGGGTTGTTTATCCTCAGGGTAACTCCTTCCATGGCCGGACCTGTGGATTGAAACCTTGTTTTTTGTGCATTCGCCCCGGCAAGAAGAGGAGATGTTTCAGTAAGGCCATATCCGATGGCATATGGAAAACGGGCTTCAATGAGAAATTGTTCTACGGTTTTATCCAGTTTTGCTCCGCCGATTCCAAAAAACTTAATCTCACCTCCAAAGGTTTTCATCAATTTTTTTCCTGCAATTCTGTTCAGCTTTTTCCGAACAACTGGTATCCTATACAGCACCCTCATGATCCATTTATCCTGGAATGCCGGGCGGATCTTGTTCCGGTATATTTTCTCCATGATCAGCGGAACAGAAAGCATCAGCGTTGGCCTGACTTCTAGTAATGCCGGAAGCAAAAGCGCCGGTGTCGGTGTTTTACCCAAATAATAAATGCAGGCACCGCATATCATAGGAAGGATAAACCCGATGGTGTTTTCGTAAGTATGTGAAAGCGGCAATATGGAGAGAAAACGGTCTGTTTCATCGATATGCTGTATCACCTTGCTTTTTAAAGCGGTGAAAGAAATATTCCGGTGAGTCAGCATGACTCCTTTCGGTGTTCCCATGGTACCGGAAGTATAGATGATACCTGCAAGATCCTCCTCATCGATGCGATATTCCGTTCCGGGTAATGCTTCGGGATCAAATGTGACTTTGTTTCCCACCGGACCCTCCACCGAAAAATCTTCCATACCGATCCGGAAGAGAAGAGTATTTGTGGCGATATCGCTGAGCTTCGGCCAAAGGTTATCGGAAACAACGATGGCTTTCGCCTCAGAATGTTCAAGGATATTTTCAATTTCTTTCGGAAGGAAATCAGGAAGGAGCGGAACGACAACAGCACCCATAAAAGTGGTGGCAAGAAATGAAACTACCCAGTTCGGCATGTTAGTTCCCAGAATGGCAATCTTGTCACCCGGATGGATCTCCAGTTGTTCGAACAGGGCGATGAGGGCCATCACCTGCTTCCGGGTTTCATTGTATGTTTTCGGTGTTTCACCGACCATGGCAATAAATCCCTTGTCACCAAAATTTTTAACCGATTCAGCAAACAATGCAGGGAATGTCAATTCACAAGTATCCTTCATCCCGGAACCCAAATAAACCGGCAAAGATAAGACTAATTCGTATAAATCAGAATTTTTTATACCTTGGTCGAAATTATTTCCAATGAAAATCCGGATATTCCAGGTAGACGCATTTACAGAAAATCTGTTCGGTGGCAATCCTGCTGCTGTTTGCCTGTTAACTAAAACGCTCCCTGATGAGCTGATGCAAAAGATTGCTGCCGAAAACAACCTTGCAGAAACTGCTTTTGTGACCGAAACAGGCGATTTGTTCAATCTCCGCTGGTGTACCCCGAAAGTTGAGGTCGACCTGTGCGGGCATGCAACGCTGGCCAGTGCCCATGTCATTTTTCATCATCTTGATTATCCGAAGAAAACGATTCGCTTTACTTCACGAAGCGGAGTTCTTGAAGTACGGAAAGAGAAGAATCTCCTTGTGCTAAATTTCCCTGCCGACACCCTCCAGAAAGGTTGTCTTCCGCCCATAGTGACCGAATCTCTCGGAATGGATCCGGTAGAGATCCTGAAAGGAAAAACTGACTTCTTGCTGGTTTATGAAAATCAGCATCAGATTGAAATGCTTGATCCGGATTTTGCCGGACTTTGCAAAGCTACGGCGAGAGGCATCATTGCAACGGCAAAAGGAGATAAAAGTGATTTTGTATCCCGGTTTTTCGCACCCCAGGTTGGCATCAATGAAGATTCTGTGACCGGCTCGGCGCATACTACCCTGATTCCCTATTGGTCAGACAGGCTAGGAAAGAAAGAAATGACCGCCATTCAGCTTTCGGAGCGCCGGGGTTACCTGAAATGCAAAGACCTCGGGAAGCGTGTCGAGATTGCCGGTCAGGCGGTGACATACCTGGTTGGGGAAATAGATGTTTAGCTGGCGAGTTGGGGAAAGCAGATGATTTTTACTGAACAAACTTCTTCACTCTGCGCATGACCTTCAGCGGGGTTTCCACGATCACCATATTGTACAGCCAGTAAGGAACATTCCCGGCAGGGTCAACAAACCCTTCGAGGGTGAGATGGATCACTCCATTTCCCATGGGTTGGATCGTCCATTTCTGCCAGTATTTTTTAATACGGATCAGATCTGGTTTTTCGGGGATGACATTGCTGAGCGGTGTAGCAGTGATCGTTCGCCGGCGGGTTAATGGATCCGTATTCACATTGGCCTCCACACAGAGATCACGGTCGGTAAAGGGCCAGGGAACGTGATAAATGAGATAATACTGGAAATATTTGTCTTTTTCATATGTAAGCACTTTGATCTCCCTGAGATTTTCATCCCACCAATCATGATTCTTTACATTTCCGAGCAGGTCACAGACTTTATCCATCGAGGAAGTAACATCCATCACTCCCTTGAATGACTTCAATGAACTGCCATCATCTTTTCGCGTAAAAAGTTTTATCCCTTCCTGTTCTTTCACAAAGGTCCATGATTGGGCGAAAATATTAATATTGATTATCAGAAGAAAAAAAAGAAGTATAAGATTTATATGAGTCTTGAAATTCATTCGTCTGAAATTTTTCACAAAGTAAACGGTTTCTTTTCAATTTTTTAAAAGTTCGTTTTAATATTTCACACTTCCCTTCTTCAAAATTTTCCTAATTTTGTATGTTTTCTTTTACCACCATCGTATTACGGCAGGTTCAAACTTTCATGATCAGGACGGAATCTGAAATTAGGATCAAAAAAATTCATCAACCCTTAATATAAGGATATTTTCCGATGAAAAAGTGGTTTACTTTATTTCTTTTCATTATTTCAATTTTTTGCCGGGCACAATCGTATCCCGCCATTCACCTGAACCGTCCCCGTATCTGGGCTGATTCTACAAGGTTCAGCTGGCTTCAGAATAACATCAATTCAGGAGATTGCGGCGCCACTTATTCGGATTTTATATACCGTTACGACAATTACTGGATCACCGACCCTCAGCTATACCTGACCGGCAGCGATTCAACGGTCTGGACCTGGAACTGGTCCTCTGTTTATGCCCGTGATGAAGCACTCTATACTGCTTTCCTGTTTAAACTTAACGGAGATAATCTTTCGTTAAAAAGATGTAATTTCATCCTGAACCGCTATACCTGCTGCATCGATACTATCAATTTTTATACAATGGAATGGTTTGCCAAAGAAACGCTGCTTCGTACCCTCAGCGATGCCGGCGACTTAATTCTCGACTGGTGCTACAACTACCTGACTCCAGCCAAACGGCAACAGCTGGCATTATCCATTTTTAAAATGGACCGTGAATTCATGTCAACTTATATTTTTTCATCCGCGGGAAACAGTTATGTCTCCAGCCATAATGCATACAACTCCGTTCAAACCATGCAGAATGCGATCACCCTCTATCAGGCAGATGGATTGAGCAATTCCAAACTTGACAGTGTATGGAACTGGTATATGGCCCTTTATATTAAATGGACTACAGGATTTCTTCCGATTTACGGTTATTACAGAGATGACGACGGAGGATGGAACTGGGGTGCAGCTTATGCCATGTGGAGTCTTACCGATCAGTTCAAATTATTTGATAACATGCGGATCGGGACAACGAAAAATTTTTTTACTGACCTCCCCTGGGTATTGAATTCCATCAACCAATACTGGTATTTCAATCAGCCTGATTATTATTGTATCCACCTTGGGGATGGTATGACCGCGATGCTCGGGGATAATGTCATCTACCGGCATGCTTCCCTGTTCCAGGATCCACGAAGCATGTGGATGTCGCAGTTTTTCGCCCAGCCACTTTTCATGACCTATACCTGGCCGGTATTCAATAAATTATTTTATAAGGACTTTACGCTGCTGTCTATCAATAAACCCAATCCTCCGCTTGACTGGATCAGCGACAAGGTAGGATTATCGGTCTCACGAACTTCCTGGGACAGTACCTCCGCCATGGTGTGGTTCTTCAATTCATGGAGCAAGAAAGCCTCTCACGAACATGCAGATAACAATACCTTTGCGATTTACAAGTATGCGCCCCTGATCATTGATGCCGGATATTATGACCTATATGGTTCCATACATTTTAAAAATTATTATACCCGCACCATCGCCCACAATTCAGTCTGCGTTTACGATTCAACCGAGCATTTTTTTTATGGAACTGAGCCGGTGAGCAACGACGGCGGCCAGATCTATTCTCCGCCGATGATGACATATGATGATATTTTTGCGCCACAATTTCAGCGCGGCCGGTGGATCCTGTATGGCACAGGCAACGGATATTGCTACAATATTGCGGATGCAAAGTTATCCTATGATTCCACCAAGGTTGACCGTTTTACACGCCGCCTGCTGTTTTTCAGGCCGGATAAGGTGATCTTGCTCGATCATCTGCACCTGAAGAATGTCGGAGTAAAACAAAGGATCCCGAAATGGATCGTTCACTTTACAAATCAGCCTTCCGTAAACGGCACTCTTGTTTCCACCATCGTTCCGGGACACCTGGAAACATTTTCAGGCAGGGATTATACGATGTCATACCACGGCGGGAATGTTGCAATACGAACGCTTCTTCCTTTATCCACGCAAACAACAAGGATCGGGGGCACCGGCTATGAATATTGGGTAAACAACACCAACTATCCGCCGACTGGAACCATCGATACCGTTCATGCGACTCCAGGTAAATGGCGGCTGGAAGTGATTCCCACCCAAGTCACCGACACAATTATATTCTTTCACACCATCAAGATCGGCGATAGCATCGTCTCTTCGCTTCCAGGGGGAACCGGGCAAATAAATAAATATACCGCCGGGGCAGATTGGGATAACACGCTTTTCTTTTTCAATGCCCAGGGTGACACCGGAACGGATTATCATATTATGACCCAGATCCGAGGTAACCGCAGTTTATTGATCTTCGCCGCTGATCTCATCCCTGAATACCTGTTTAATATTCTTGTTGACCAGACCGTAATTGCAACTTTCCGGTCCGATCATAACGGGATCCTTCAATTACCTGCGGGATGGCTTTCAGCCGGAGAACATATCATTGAGATTGAAAAAAAACCAGGCACTGTTCCCGTTGATGAAACAGCGAAACTGACCACCGGTCTTATTTCTGTTTTTCCGAATCCTGTTGACGAAACACTTACTGTTGAAGTTCATCATAAAACGGGTGAAGTTATCGAATTTACGCTTTATACACCACAGGGAGTCCTGATTAGTTCGGGGAAAACAAGGCAAAAAGAGGTAATCAATGTAAGGCATTTTGCGGCAGGAACATATTGGCTCGAAGCCCATAATCCCGCTCACCAGCAAGTGATGAAAATCGTAATCACCCATTAAATACCGCCTTTTTATTATATTTCTAATTGCATCCCGGATTGCAATAATTCCGTTGAACGGTACGTTTTTTATTTTCATGGCAGGAAGAAGAGCCTTGGATGAACGCTGACAGATCGACTTAAGATATTGAAACTACTTTTTACAAATAGTCAATGGAGAAACAGGACAAATTTGATCCATATCAGATGGATTATTTTACTGTTATCCTGGTTCACTTTGCTCCCTATCTGTTCCTTTTCCCAATCCTTAACAGCTTTGATTCAATCCGGACAAGATTATCTCCGTAAGGGACAATATGTGGATGCGCTTGAACAACTGAACTTTGCCATCCTGAAAGAGCCCGCATCGCCGGAACTTTACTTTTTACGGGGATACGCAAAATTCAGTCTGGATGATTATATCGGGGCAGAAGAAGATTATGACCGATCCATCAGTTTTTCACCTTTCCAGGCAGAAGTTTTCGTGAACCGTGCGGTTGTAAGATGTGAACGCCTCAATTATACCGGGGCGTTCAAAGATCTTGCGAGTGCACAAAAGCTCGACAGTACGAATGCCGATATTTATTTCAATCTTGGCAGGATCAAACTCATTTTAAAAAAATATTATGCCAGTATCGGCGATTGCAATACGGCCATCCGCTTGGGGTATCACCACGAAAGCATTTATCTTCTTAAAGGATGTTCTGAATGGGGACTGAAACGAACCGATAATGCCATCTCCGATCTCAAAAAAGCAATTGAAATCAATCCTTCCAATTCCTATGCCTATGTCCAGTTGGGTTCAATATGGCTGGAACAAAACCATGTGGATTCTTCAATCATTTATTTTGATCGCGCGATTAAGCTGGATTCAACCAATGTTTATGCCCTATTCAACAGGGCGCTCGCCCGGGTTAAAGTTCCTGATCAGGTGGGAGCGCTGGAGGATCTCAACAAAGTCATCCGGCTATCACCCTATAATTCGTATGCCTATTTTAACCGGGCTATTCTTTTCATCGACCGGAATGAAAAAATGGACGCCATCCGCGATTTTACCAATGTGATCAAGCTGAATCCGAAAAACATCGTGAGTTATTACTATCGGGGGATGCTGGAAACGGATCTCAGGGATTACAGCAGCGCCCTGGAAGACCTGGATACAACTATCGGGCTATCACCCGAATATGCCGATGCATATTATTCAAGATTCCAGGTGAAAAGCCAGTTGAAAGACATGAAGGGGGCAAAGGAAGATTATAAAAAGGCTTACGAACTGGGAAAGAAAAGCCACTACAATCCCGATAGCCTGACTACGGAAAAAAAGGATTATCTGCAAAGCCTTGTTAAACTGAGTGGCGATTTTGAAGAAATGAACACGATGAATGGAAAGTTTCAGAATCAGCCTGTTTCCATTCATCTGATGCCGTTGTTTAATTCCTTTTTTGATAAAGCACCATATGCGCTCCTCCGGTTCTATGATACCTATTCGAAAAAACATTATCATTCGAATATTCATGGGTTTACCACGCATGATGAATTGTTCACGGATTCGTTATGCAGGAAAGGCATTGCCCGGGAAACCCGTTTGATCGATTCGGTTTCCAATCAGGCTGATCTCTACCTCAAAAGAGCATCTTATTATGCTGCACTGAATTTGTACAACGCGGCATTCAGAGATCTCGATTCCGTAATGAAGATGGATACCAGTTTTGTACTGGCTTATTTTATTCGGGGAAATGCACGATACGGTTTGATCCGGCTGATGCACTCACTTGACACGACACATAATACCCTCACTATAAATAAAAATCCGGTAGGGTTGGAAAACGGTACAGGAGATTCAGATATTTCCTATGATTCTATCATCGCAGATTATACCAAAGCCCTCAGCCTCGATCCGGGTTTTGCATTTGCCTGGTATAACCGGGCAATTGTTCTCACCCGCAAGGGACAATTCCGGAAAGCTTTGGACGACTTTTCAAAAGCCATTTTGTGCCTATCGGATTTTGCAGAGGCCTATTACAACCGGGGATTGATCAGTATACTGCTAAACGAGAACCTATCGGGTTGCGAGGACCTGAGCCGTGCAGGTGAACTTGGAATCCTCGATGCCTACCGGGTAATCAAGCGAACTTGTTACAGATAACCAAATGCAAAAAAAAGGCTTATCGGGTTTTCTGGTTGTTTGGTTTTTAACCTGTTGTTGTTTTGATCTCAGTTTCGGACAAACTACAGGAACAACCGATAAAAAAAGAGATCTTTCTTTCGACAAAACACAAACAGGGTTCTACAATGTTACAACCTTCTCCCCGGTGACTTTCAGCGGGCAGTTACTCAGTGGCCTGCAAACGATCTGCGGTTACAAGGTAAACAACTACTTATCTATTGGTGGCGGTATCGGGTATGAATATTTTACTTCTATTCCGACCTATGAAGATTTTAAAACAGATCTTTCGTTGTTGCCTGTTTTTATAGATGTCCGCTATACGCCGTTAACCGGAATATTATCACCCGTGATAGCGATTAATGCGGGGTACAAAATTTTGCTGAACAAACCATCCACGCAGGTACGTTATGATACCGTGTATAGTACTGTTCTTACCGTTGAGGCGCGAAATGATTATTCTGATTACAACACCTATCAGCGCGGAGGACCTTTCATAACTGCAGAGGCCGGCGTAAAAGCCAGGGTCTTCAGGCGGGTTGCATTTTTTCTTGCAGTGGATTACTCTTTATGGTCCATTTCAGGTGACTATTACCTGAGTAACAATGGGTACCTGAGGGGATCCGGGGGAAACTGGGCTGGTACAGATAAAACGAAAACCACAGACAAATCCATGGCCTATGTTCATATATTCCTTGTCCGCTTGGGGATCGTTTTTTAACCAGTTCATCTCAACCTGTAGTACACTATCTGCTCAATCAGTGAAAATGGTAGCAAAGAAGCGATGGAAAGCCGGATGCTGTTGTGGAACCTATATCCATCACAATTCCAATAAGCATTCCATCGTGTTTTTCACCTTTCAGGATCTTTTCATCCAGGTCGGTTGCAATCACAAACCAGTCATTTTTTCTGAATTCATGTGTCAGCGCCTTACCCAATCCACCCTGTGCACCGGTAATCAGAACTGTTTTTGGAACCATTATTTTGCTTGATTTTTATTTTCGATAAAATTAATTCTTTATAATTATTTGTGAAACTTAAATTTATAACTCGAACAATCCCGGCGTTTTTATAATTATGTTATTTTTGTTCATCAATGGGGTTTTTCTGTTCAATGTCAAAAGCAAAAACTATGCGGTGGATTTGTTTTTTAATAATGAGTCTGCTATTATCCGGCGGACTCTTTGCCCAGGATCAAAAGATGATCAAGGAAACCAAAAAAGAAGCTTCTCAACGGAAAAAAGAAGAGAAGAAGGCGAAAATCGAAAGCCAGTATAAACTGACAGAGAATCTCCTGGAAGGGAAAAATTTTGTGTTGGAAGCTCATTTCCTGAAATTTAGAAGTGGGGACCGGGTTAATGTTTCTTCAACCCTGAATTTTATTTCTATCGATTCTTTATCGGCCGTGATACAGGTAGGATCAATGCAACGCGTAGGATATAACGGGGTGGGAGGCGTCACAGTGCAGGGAAGGATTTCCAATTGGAAACTCGAAAAGGATGATAACCGGAAAGACTTCTATCTCACATTATCCATTCAGGGAAACATCGATATATATGATGTCAGCGTGAACATTGACTATGCAGGTTATGCGTATGCCACACTGAACGGTATCAATTCCGGAAAACTGACGTTTGAAGGAAATATGGTTTCAAAGGAAGAAACTGTGATATTTAAAGGGCAGACCCTGTAACAAAATCAATAGCGGGTTTCCTCCATTTCATCGAACAATTGATTCAAATAATCCTCATTCGCATCCTCAATATTTTGCTGATCCACTTTTTTGGACCGTACATATAATTTCCGGATGACTTTTGTTTGCTTTGGATCCAACCGGACGGTATAGGCATCCTGGTTATGTTTCTCCACTACTCTGAACTTTACTTTTGTATCTGACGACCGATTGTTGATCTCGATCGCATACCAATTCCCCTCTTCCACCGATTTAATGAATTTATAACGGATCCCGATCGGCACCGCCTTGAGGCCTTCTTTGGCCATTTCTTTGGTCAGAAGCTTTTTGAAGATGGTATCCGACCATTCGCCCTTTCCTTTGGGAAAAGAAAAAATTTGTCCGTTCACCTGCTGCCCATCTGTTTGGGAAAAGGCCATCATACTCAATGTAACAAAAATAAGAAATAGGATCTTTTTCATTTTTTCAGTAGGATTGATTAGTGTTGTTTCAAATTCTTTAACGAGTACAAAAATACCATAAAAACGCTTAGGATGGAATCGCATTATGCCAAAAAGAGAAATAGCGAAAAAGATTTCGGTCTTATTTTTATTTAATCTTAAAAAGAATTAACCTTTTTTTATTTTTGCTGTATCCTGGCATCTGAATATTTATCCATATAAAATAAATTCAGTTAACGAGCAACCCTTATTTCCTCCATCGATGTTTGGGTGGGGCTTTGGGTTTATGAGATGGCCTGTGTTTTCTAGGTTTTCCTGGTTTAGGAGGCTTCGGAGGCAACTTATGTTTTTGAATCTCTGTTTTGGGGATAATGCTTGCCGAGGCCAGGTTAATTCCCGGGAAATAACTGATGAAAAACACGAGAATCAGTCCAAAGATTAATCTTTTCATCCTCTTTTAATTTTCTATAAAGATAAGGATTTTCAAGAGATCTGGTTACATTTCTACTGATAATATCGGCTATATCTTTTTTTGAGGTGCTGGATCAATAGAGAATTTTACCGCAGAGGCGCAGAGACGCAAAGAAATTATTAATAATTGTATTACTTTTTTGTTATTAACCGATTAATGTAAAAAAGGGAATGGAATATTATAAAACTTCAGGAATAATTCTCGACGCTTGTATTACTGTGCATAAAATTATGGGACCAGGTCTTCTTGAATCCATTTATGAACAATGTCTGATGAAGGAATTTAAGTTAAGAAACGTAGAAGCCAAAAACCAGGTTCCAGTTTCTCTGATTTATAAAACTTATGAATTATCAAAAGAACTTAAAATAGATATTCTGGTTGAAAATGAAATTATCCTTGAATTAAAATCCTCCGAAATTATGCATCCGGTCTATGAAGCTCAAATCATATCCTATTTGAAGCTAACCAATAAGAAACCAGGATTTCTAATCAATTTTAACGTCCCGGTCTTAAAAAATGGATTTAAAAGATATGTTAACAATTTCTAAACTCTGCGTCTCTGCGTCTCTGCGTCTCTGCGGTTTTAAATAAAATTTTGACTTTTTACCTAATCCAGGAAGAATTTTTTCAAACTAGCATTCCGGAAATTATTTAAGAATGATTCCGGCACCTTAAAAAATGAATTACCCATAATATCCGTAATACATGAACTTGTATATAACAAAAATCATCAGAACCTGAAATAGATAAACGGACTGAAACCTGCAGCAGTGATATTCGCTTCACATATGATAAGAAGCAGGATCGACAGGAGCGTCATTACGATCAGGATCGCATTGGAAGGGGAATGGTAAACACGCTCGACCCATTGCTCAATTTTCTTAACCCCGCTCCAGAAAGAAAAGATCACTGCAAAGATTAAGACGGTCCAGAATTTCGGATGAAGCCAGATGTCGTTGATCCTCCCGGAAAATGAGAACATTTTGGAAAGGTAAATAAAGGCCAGGTGAAGGGAACCCGCGCGAAAGAATACCCAGCCGATCGTGATCACAAAAAAAGTAATTATTGTTGAAGGCACCTTCCCCATCTTCTTGAGATAACGAAGTAAAAACAACCGGTCGGCCACTAGGAAAAGTCCCTGGTATAAGCCCCAGGCAAGGAAAGTCAATTCAGCGCCATGCCAGAAACCACAGATAAAAAAAGTTATAATTGTGGCGATGAAGTATATCACTTTATCGGCCCTGATTCCTCCATAATGTTCTTTGGGCAGCTTCCTGGAAGTGGAATAAGCCAGGGGAAGAAAAATATAATCCCGTAACCAGAAGGAAAGCGTTATATGCCACCTTCTCCAAAATTCGGTCATGCTCCGGGAAAGATACGGACTGTTGAAATTTTCGGGAAGTTTGAAACCGGCCATCAGGGCAAGGCCGATGGCCATGTCGGAATATCCGGAAAAATCAAAATAGATCTGGAACGAATATGTAATAGCACCCATCCACGCAATACCTGTGGAAAGCTGAGACGGATCGAGGAGAAAAATGGTATTGACGGTTGTCCTGAGTAAATCAGCAATAAGAACTTTTTTGGCCAATCCGATCATAAAGCGGTAAAACCCGCTGAGTTTATTATCAATAGTGATGTTTGCTGAACGATCGGTGATCTGTCCTGCGATCTGCCCGGGCCTGACAATAGGACCGGCAAGCAGTTGCGGGAACATGAAAATGTAGAGGGCATAATCGTTGAAGCGTTGGAACCCGGGAAAACTTTTTTTGTAAACATCGAATGTATACGCAAGTTTTTGGAATGTGATGAAGGAAATTCCGATAGGTAACGCAACCTCCAACCATGTCGCGGAAGGGATGCCGAACCAGCCATGATCTCCACTCCACCGGACAAATAAAGGTATCAGGTACCTGAAATACAACAGTAGTCCAAGGTTAAGCATAATCGAATGCCAGAAGAGCAGTGAACGGGCCCGGCCTTCATGGCGTTGCATCTCCCGAATAAGAAAAAAATCGAGGATCACCGACAGTGCCAGTACCGCTACAAAACCGGGAGCTCCCCAGGAATAAAAAAGAACGCTCACGATCAGCAAAAACAAATTCCTCGACTTGCCCGGCAACAGGAAATACACTGCCAGGAATACCGGCAGGAAATACAGAAGGAATAAACTACTGTTGAATGCCATTGTTGCTTCTATTTCTTTTCATCCTGGTCGATCATGAATTGTGCATCCAGTTTTAACTGTTCATCGATGCTGCGTCCATTCGTTCTTGCTTTTTCCACTACACTCTGGTACCAGGCGGGATCGTTTTTGATCTTTATAATATATTTTTCCATCTGCATCTGAAAGACCTCCGATGAGACCGGCATGCATTTTTTATAAAAACTCTCGATAAACCCATAGGGAAATAACTGGTAGGTAGCCTCAGTCACCATAAGGATCACCATGTCCTGGCTGAATAGCTGTTCTTTCAGGTTGACATTGGCGACCAACCCGGTCTTCTTTTCATTTTCCATTATATCCCTGAAATAAAACCAATAATAATCCTTGGTAAACACATTGGCAGTGATCGCTGTGTACGTGAATCCCCACCAATAACTGTCGCCAATTGAAATCACTTTGGGCCTGGTTTTTCCCTCCAGATTGTATGTGAAATGCAAATAGGGCATGGGCAGGTGTTTCAATGGCCGCCATAGGTTCATCAATTCTCCGATATCATTGTCGGTATATCGCATGGAGTCGGACAGGGTCACTTTATCCCACCGGAACTCCGGCAAATTGATATTCCTCAGTTTCTCAATATAACGGAACATTGTGTCGGCAGCAATACTAATCCCGTAGGTAGTCCAATGTGTTCCATTCAGCGGGTAGAGCGGGTAAGGTGTTTTTCCTTTTAAGGCCCGGAACCATGCATTCATATCGATAAAATGGATCCCCGAACCTGAAAGTGTCTTAAGATAAGTCTGATAATTAGTGACCGGCCGTTGTTTGTAATGATCAGGAATGAGCTCTGAATAAAAAGTGGCTTTCCCCGGGGCAAAAATGAGAAGGAAATCAACATTGTGCCTTTTCAGTTCATCCTGGACCATCTTTAACTGTCTCACTTCATTTTTGATCTGTTCTTCTCCCTTGAATACAGATCCCCTGCAATTCTGAATATAGGATTCAATGAACAGCATCCCTTTCTTCCCGATGACTACGCCGGGAGCATCTGTATAATTAAAGACAGAATAATCAAACTGGTTCCTGAGTTTGATCAGTGTAGTACGAAATCCCATTTTTTCTTCGATATACTTCTGAAAGACCGGCTGAAACTCCCTGTGATAATAAGAACCTTTTGTCAGAAACGGACGTTTTGTGGAATCTGCAACCCCAATCAATGATGCCTGATGAAAAACATGAAATGTCTGTTGGACAAGGTGCAGGCCGAACAGGATAAAAACAAAAAATAACAGAAGGTATTTTATCACCTTCATATTAAAATGGGATCATAAATTTTCGCAAATATAATCAGACCTGATGATAAATCTTCAACGGGGTCTTATTTGCGGTGTCGAGGTATGATGTAATAATGTCATCGCTTTCACCATTATAACAAGGATTTTCAGGTGGTTATCCATAAATATTACCCGTTCGCATATCGGATTTTATAATCCTTTTCAGATACATTATTTTTACTATGGATATCAGAATAATACTCTTGTCACATCCGGAATGATGCATTGAGATGAATAAACTTATTCCTGAGCGTACAAAAAAATTCATGCCCGATTTGATCTTACATTTGTAACTTTTTACAGAAAAATCCATCTTATTAATTAATAAGTCAGAAAATTTAACCAAGCAAGGAGGCCAATATGAAAAAATCAACATTCGTAATTTTCTTATTATTTGGATTTATCCTGCAGTTGCATGCCCAGGAAGGGATGTGGCTGCTTACGCAAATAAACCAGCTCGATCTTAACAAGAAAGGACTGCAAATAGCAGTAAGTGATGTTTACAGCAAGGATAAATCGTCTATCTCTGATGCAATTGTTCAATTGGGCGGAGGAACAGCATCCTTTGTCTCAAAAGACGGACTGCTTGTCACAAACCATCATGTGGCGTTTACGGCACTCCAGAGAGCTTCGAGTGTTAATAGCGATTACCTGATCAATGGTTTTCTCGCAACCAAACGCAGTGATGAGATCAAAGCTCCGGGGTATCGTGCCAGGCTTCTCATTGACATGAAAGATGTCACGGCAGAAGTCCTTGAAGCTGCCAAAGGTCTTATTGATCCAACAGAAAAGAGTAAAAAGATAAATGAAAAAATTGCCAAGATGACTGAAGCTATCAGCAAAGGCAAGGATGATGTGGAAGCTTCGGTTGCACAGATGTACAACGGCAAGCAATATATCCTATACGTTCATAAAGTATTCAAGGATATCCGTATCGTATATGCACCGCCCAGTTCCATTGGAAATTATGGTGGAGAGACCGACAACTGGATGTGGCCCCGTCATACAGGTGATTTCTCTTTTATGAGAGTATATTGCGCACCCGACGGAAGCGGAAAAGAATTCGCTGCTAACAATGTCCCCTATCATCCGAAAGTATGGCTGAAGGTAGCCAAGGATTTTCTCAAGGACGGTGATTTCAACTTCATCATCGGATATCCCGGCCAGACTACCCGCTATCGTTCATCCACCTCAGTTTACTGGAATGAGCATTATAACTATCCGTTTGCAATTAAAAACTTCCGGGAGATCATTGACCTCTGTGATCAACTTACAAAGGACAATCATGAAGGCCAGCTGAAGGTAGCAAACCTTGTAAAAGGACTGGCAAACGTCATGAAAAATTACCAGGGCAAGGTCGACGGGATGAAGAAAACACATTTCTATGAAAAGAAACTGGAATTTGAAAAGGATTTCTTAAAGTGGGCAAACAGCAAGCCTGAAACCAAAGCCAAGTATGCTGATATCCTGGCAAAGGAAAAGGAAGAATACAAGGTTCTTGAAACCACAAAGGACAGGGATAATGTTTTTGGAATACTCCAGGGACTGGCCGGTACTCCTTTGTCTTTAGCACAGCAGATTATTTATTTCGCCCAGCAGAGGGATAAAGCGGAAGGTGACAGGGATCCGGGATTCTCGGATGAAGCAGTAGACCAGACTATTCAAGGATTGGAATACACCTATCAAAATTATTTCGAGGTTGTGGATAAGGCTTTGATGGTTCGTGCACTCAAGTTGGCAAACGGCTTACCTCAGAATCAGAGGATCACGGGACTGGAGTCTATTCTCACAAGCGATTCAAAGAGTGTTGAACAATTCGTGAATGAAGCTTTCAGATCATCAAAGTTGACGGATGTTAACTATGCTAAGACACTTTACAAAAAATCCACGAAAGAACTCCAGGCACTTAATGACCCTTTTATCAATCTTGCTTACAGCATTGATCCGATGGCTGTTGATATTCAGAATATCACAACTAAGTTTGGCAATAATGTGACGGAATTGAGGAAAGTTTATCTCGACGGTTTATTTGAATGGAAAGGCACCGGCATGTATCCTGATGCGAATGGGACCAAGCGGTTAACCTGGGGAAAAGTCAAGGGTTACCACCCGGCCGATGCTGTATGGTATTATCCCTTCACAACCCTGGAAGGTGTAGTCGAAAAGAACACAGGTACAGAGCCTTTCAATGCCCCTGCTTCACTTGTTGATCTTTACAATAAAAAGGACTTCGGAAGGTGGGTGAATCCTGCATTGAAGGATGTTCCTTTAGCCTTCCTGAATCAATGCGATATTACTGGCGGTAACAGCGGAAGCCCGGTGATGAATGCCAAAGGTGAGATTTGCGGCCTTGCTTTCGACGGAAACTATGAATCCATGATCAGTGACTGGCAATACGATTATGTACTTCAGCGCTGCATTAACGTGGACATTCATTATGTGTTGTTTATTACCGAGAAAGTGGGGAAAGCAGGGTTTCTGCTGGATGAAATGGAAATAGCAAAGTAGCAAAGCCAATAATGGAATTGGTTTGTGCCAGAGATGAATGAATGGCATATAGGAAAATAGTGGCAATCAATAATAATGTTTTCATGATTTTCTGTTTAATGATGATACTTATCTGTCATTGTCCAGTGATGAAGAATCCTCCTCCACCAATACCGCTGTTATTAATATCAGTAATAATTAGTGGGATAATTATTCAAATTGTCAAATTACCTAATAATAATCCCTCACGCACCGGATACTTAAACCATAGTATTTCAGCATCGCTATGAGCGTGACCTGATTGAAATTGTAGTCAATTCTCCGACACCAGGCACCTGAATTATCACTATATTCTGTAGAAGTCCACCAATAAGTGTAATACCCACGTTCATTATAGCTGCCATCATAGGTTCGGCAACCGGCCGGAAGTGCGGTAAAACCGGATGAATTGGTGGCGCCGGTGTTCGGGCTGAACCAATGGGCATTTCCTGCTTCTTTTAATTGCCCCCCTGCAGTATCGTAACCGCCTAAATAATTGAGCAGGGCTGTCCATTCATCATCAGTCGGTGCATGCCAACCGGAAGGTGAGATATTCCGCGTATCATGAACGGCATACCAGTTGTACAAGAGGCCATAACTGCCTATAATATTTGGGTTGTTGGCATAATTACAGTATGCACCTGTTGTTAAAGTATTCCAGTTCGAGCTGTCGGTTACATTCGGAATGGGATCACCGTTACGATAGTGAGTTACTCTCAGATTTTCTTTCATCCACACTTGATTGCCGATGATCACTGTGTTATAAACATTTCCGTCAATGTCGGTTACCGTATCGGGTATTGTAGAAGGATTAATGTTGGAATTGAGGTTAAAATCGAAGCTGCTACCCGCCTTATAACAACTGCTTGTAAGCATTAATAACACTCCAATTATAGCTAATGGGTAAATCAAGATTTTGGTTTTTTTTTTCATGATTTTTCTTCTTTGTGATCGTCCAGGAACTTGTGAATTTCAAATACAATTCCAGTAAAAAATCCGGCATGTTCTGTTTGCCTACCTCTTTTCTGTTAATTATGCTTTAGAACATTTCTTGTCTGATTCATCATTTCTTGCTTTATTTTGAAGTTTTTTTCTCACTCAAAAACCGGTAATGGATCCCAATTGAGAAAATTCTTTTCGATTGATTTCCTGATGCGAGATTATCAGCATACAAGGCCTCAAGCACAACTTTGTTTTTGATGGGATAAACGAACTGTGCATAAAGTCCATCGCAATACCCGATTGCTGCCTTGGTTCCGTTTGTTTTTCCAAGGCCGCTTCCCAAACCTGCCATATACAGAGGATATGGAGTGGTGGAAGGAAAAAAGCCCGGGAAAGTACCTTCAGCATAAATGATATCAGATGGTCCGAACCTCAGGTTTAATGAAGGCAGAAAGTACAGGTTATTATAATTCTTCGTGATTATGTTTCCCTCGTTATAAGAATTGATTGATTTATTGCCAAGTGGGAGCTTCATCTGACCAAGGGTAAACCCGGTTCCAAGGCCAAAATAGTGCCAATTAAAGGTTATATAAGGACTTATTCCATATAAGACTTTCGAATGCGGATAAACCGTTGTATATTCCCCAGACTCAGATTCAAGGAATCCCCTGGCTCCTATTGCAAACTTGTAATAGTTTCCGACCCATTTATTATGGGATACATCGATCCCTCCTCCATACAGGGTCCTTTTGGACCGGCCAAGGTCCTCCAGTGAGGTGGCAGTGAATCCCCCGCAATCATCATCAACCCAATTCTTATGCACCCTGGAAACATCCTCATAATAACTTCCGACCAGGCCTATTAAGCCGGCATCGGTAAAGATGATTTTTTCATCTTGTTTCCCGTCTGGATTGCTCTTTTGTGACATAAAGCCTAAGCTGCAAAGAAGAATGACGGGAATGACCCATCTGAAGCCGGCTATTGAATACCTGCGATACATCTTAACAGAAAGGGTGATAATTACCGGTATAAGAAACAACGCAATGGTTGATAGTTCCTGGGGATCAAACCATTTCCGTCCGGAGATAACAATGATGCTTAAGAGGATCGCCAGCACAACCTGACGAAGATCCGGCACATGGATCTGCCTGGAAAATACTGAAAATGATTTTGCTTTTGATTCTCTGAAGATCAGGACTAAAAGGCCAGGGAAAATGACCCCAACGATCAGCCATTGAATGACTTTCAATCCCCAGAAAAATTGTCCGGTAAAGAAATTAGTTTCAGGGGCGCGAACAAATTCTATGAAAAACCGCAAAACCGCGTAACATAACACCGAAAACAAAAACAGACTTCCGCCTGATTTCCATTGTTTCCGGGTACTCCAAACAAAAAATGCAATAATAAGACATCCGATTACCTGGTAGAGCTGGGCAGGGTGGACAGCAAGTGAAGTTTCATCATGAAGATGAATCAAACCCTGCGACAGATGAACCTGGTAGGCCCATGATGCTGCATCATAATGAACCGCCCATGGTAAATTTGTCGGAGTGCCAAAACAGCACCCAGCCATCAGGCATCCGATACGGGAGATCGCCATAGCTAATGGCAATGCGACGGCCAGGGTATCCAGCACCGGACGGTTAAAGCGCAACCAGGTTTTAGCCAATAGCAGACCTGTAAATAACCCGACGATCCCGCCTAAAACAGTCTTTTTATCCGTTACCGGAAAATGAAACCTGGTAAATACCTGAGCCCATTCTTTCCCTGAATAGGTGAATATCTTGTCTCCAATGATAAAAAATATCACCCCGGTCAGTAACATTAAAAGCCAGGCACTTTTGGGGTATCCCTTTTTGAAGCCTTCATAGATCATCATTCCTGCAGCAACTAAAAAAGCTGCCAGATAGGTGAGAGAAAAAAGCATCCCTCCATGAGCTGTATTGATTATCATTAACGTTTTCATAGTCCTTGTTTTTTGAATTTTTCAAACCGAAATTACTACGGCAATGACGGGGACCAAAACTGATTTTTACAACGGGAAATCCTTGTATAGCGGAAAACTCAATACAAGCGACCTTTCAGCGTACATAGTTGCAAAAAACACAACTATCATAGTAGGTTACGGCCTGTGTTGCAGGAAATCAGAAAAAAAAATGAGGAATATCCGGAATTCAATCACATTTAATTGACAAGATGGTAAAATCAAACCGGATGGATGAGCCATAGAACTCCAATGGCAATTGCAAGCAAACCTCCGCAAAAGGTGAACCATTTCAAAAACGCCTGTTTATTCGTTATCGCCGATCGGAAAGCCACGAGTCCCAGAATAAAGGCAAATAATATCATGGTCAGGATTGTACCGGAGGCAAAAGCGGTGATATAAATAACGGAATCCCACACCGAAGGCAAGGCAAGCGAGGGGAGTAATACAAATAAATGACTGAAACCCGCGAACCCGTGGATGACACCTATGAATAGTGCCGTCAAAGCAGTTTGCTTAATAGTTCCTGTATGTTCGTGTTCATGTGACGGGGATTCATCATGTGAATGCCGGTGAATGTGGGTATAGAAAAACGGTTTGGTATGAAAATGTGCATGCGCCAGGTTCCCGTGTGAATGCTTCAGGTATGTGCGGATAATGGCCCAGCTTCCGATCCCGATCAGGAGGATGCCGATCACTTTATCACTTTGCCGGGATATCAGGTCAACCGGTAACAGTTCTTTGAACAGAATAAATAAAAGGCCGATTAGAAGCATTCCCAGGGTATGCCCCAAACCCCAGGAAAATCCAATCATCCATGATTTTTTCCTGCTGTCGATGGCCAGAGGGGTGACAGCCGCAAGATGGTCAGGCCCTGTTACTACATGTGCAATACTCGCAATAAATCCTGTCAGGAAGATAAGCATATAAATTTTTTATCAGGCTAAAATAAGTAAAAGTTCTATAATACCTTAGTTTCTGTTACCTTTGAATCTGTAATTGCCATCCGGAGGAATTTCACTGTGACAATCAGCAGTCGCAATAAAAAGGAGGAAACTTAAATGTGTTTAGCCATCCCTGCAAAAGTGATCAGTATCGAAGGGACAAGCGCCCTGGTAACCATTGAGGATGTCGAATACCAGGCAAGTCTGTTGCTGTTGGAGGATGTCCATCCGGGCGATTTTGTTATGCTGCATGCCGGGTTTGCCATTGAAAAAGTGGACCCGGAAGAGGCGGCAGAAACTTTACGGCTTTTAATTGAAATTGCAAATAACAATCCTGATTAAACCAGGGATGCAATACATCGGGGAATACCGGAAAAAAGAGTTGATTCTCGCTGTTTCAGAGGAGTTGAAGAAAATCTCAAAAAAAGAGATCACCCTGATGGAAGTGTGTGGCGGACATACCATGGCCATCCACCGGTTTGGACTTCAATCACTTCTGCCTCACAACATCCGGTTGCTCTCCGGCCCCGGTTGCCCCGTTTGCGTATCCAGCCAGCACTTCATCGACACTGCCATCGAATATAGTAAACTTCCGGGAATCATTATTACAACTTATGGTGATCTGATTCGTGTGCCTGGTTCGGTAAGTTCCCTCGAAAAAGAGAAAGCAAACGGACATGATATCCGGATCATCTATTCGGTGCTGGAAGCGCTTGAAATGGCCAGAAGCAACTCCGAAAAACAGGTTATCTTCCTGGGAATCGGTTTTGAGACTACCGCTCCTGCCACGGCAGCAGCCATTGTCAAGGCAAAAAAAGAGAAACTCTCTAATTTTTTTGTGCTGAGTGCGCACAAAGTCATGCCCCCGGTCATGAAGGCACTGGTAGAGGAAGGGATTAAGATCGACGGGTTCATTGCTCCTGGTCATGTAAGCGCCATTACCGGAACAGCTATTTACAACGACCTGGCCGCTATCTGCAAGTTGGGCGTTGTGATTGCAGGGTTTGAACCGGTTGATTTGATGCAGGCGATCCTGATGCTTGTGCGCCAGGCCGAATCCGGCTCCCCGAGGGTGGAGATCCAGTATCGGCGGGTCGTTCAGGAAGAAGGAAATAAAATTGCCCAAGCACTGTTGGCAGCGGTTTTTGAGCTGAAAGACGACCGGTGGCGGGGACTTGGCATTATTCCAAAAAGCGGACTTAAAATCCGCGACGATTTTTCCTCCTTTGATGCAGAAAAACATTTCACAGTTACCGTGCAGGAACCTGTAGCCCCAAAAGGGTGTATCTGCGGATTAATTCTAAGGGGATTGAAAACGCCCAATGATTGTAGTCTCTTTGCTACGGCATGCACCCCTTCCGATCCGGTGGGCGCTTGCATGGTTTCGGGAGAAGGCACATGTGCTACCTATTATAAATACCGCTCATGAACACAGGGGAAGATAAAATATTACTGAGCCATGGGAATGGCGGCCGGATGATGCACCATCTCATTGAGAATTTATTTCTTAAATATTTTGAGAATACGATTCTGAATGAACAGACCGATGCCGCCATCCTCCCGGTCAACGCCCCTGAGATGGCGTTTACCACCGACTCATTTGTGATTGATCCCCTGTTTTTCCCCGGTGGAAACATCGGCAAACTGGCTGTTTGCGGAACAGTGAACGACCTGGCCGTATCGGGCGCCAACCCGCTTTATATCAGTGTCTCTTTTATCATTGAAGAAGGCTTTTCAATGAAGGAATTGGAGTTGATCGTCAGGTCGTTGGCCGAAGAGGCCAGGAAAGCACAAGTAATCGTCGTGACCGGTGACACAAAAGTTGTCAATAAAGGGAAATGCGATAAACTATTTATCAATACCGCGGGAATCGGCAGCGTCAGAAAGGAGAACCGGTTGGTTAGCAAGGCCCGGAATATCCAACCCGGCGATCTTATATTCATCAACGGCACCATTGGAGATCATGGCATGGCAGTGATGAGTGCCCGGGAATCGTTTAATTTTAAAACCCCGGTGATATCCGATTGTGCATCTTTGAACCATCTAATCCGGCAAGTGCTTGATCAATCATCCCAGGTGAAATTCATGCGTGACCCCACACGGGGCGGAGTAGCCACTGTGCTGAACGAATTGGCAGGTAAGATCGGATTAGGGATTGAAATCGATGAATCAGTATTGCCTGTGACCAAAGGGGTGACGGCGATGTGTGAACTCCTCGGATTTGACCCGCTCCACATTGCCAATGAAGGGAAAGTGCTGATTGTGGCTGATCCTACTGAAGGCGATCACATTTTGGAAATCATGAAGAAAAATAACCTGGGAGGGCAAAGCGTCATCATTGGCCGGGTAACCGGTGATCACCCGGGAAAAGTAATGCTGAAAACCGAGACCGGTGGCAGGCGCATTATCGATTCATTAACCGGCGATCCGTTACCACGTATCTGCTGAAACAGGACAAACATGCATGAATTATCCCTGGCGATGGAGGTGATTGAACTGGTTCAACACGAGGCCGATAAAAACGGGGTTTCCACTATTGAGGAGATTCTGATCGAAGTCGGTGACCTTTGCGGCGTTGAAGCGGATATTTTTCAATCGGCCCTGGAAATGGTGGTAAAAGATACCCTGCTTGAAGATGCTGTTATAAGTATAATCCATACTCCTGGTAAAGGTTTATGCAGCACCTGTAATAAGGAATTTGATATGAAAAACCGGCTTGATATATGCCCGCAATGCCAATGTTTTCCTTCAGAGATCAGCGGTGGACAAGAGTTCAGGGTGGTGTCACTTGTTGCCGGATAACAACACCAGAATTGAGTCAGTCATCGGAAAAATAAAATAAATTCAACATTTATGTGCGAAACATGCGGATGCGGAAAACCGGACGAATTTAACATTCACGACCCAAAGCATGATCACAATCATCATCATGAGCATGAGCATGAGCATGATCACAAACACGGGCATGAACATGAACACACCCATGAACACGAACATGATGGTCACAAACATACTCACCTCCCTGAGCATCCTCCTAAAAAAGTGATCAACCTCAACTTAGATATCCTTTCGGAGAACAACCGTCTTGCAGAAAGGAACCGTGGTTATTTTGAAGGAAAGCATGTGCTTTCGCTGAACCTGGTCAGTTCGCCGGGTTCCGGTAAAACAAGCATACTTGAAAAAACCATCAGGGACCTGACTTCATCCCATAAATTTTTCGTCATCGAAGGAGATCAGCAAACTACCCGGGATGCCGATCGTATTGAGAAATCAGGGGCCCCGGCTATACAGATCAATACCGGATCAGGTTGTCACCTCGATGCCAAAATGATCCACGTCGCCCTGAAAAAAATGGAGCCTGACAACCATTCAATCCTGTTTATCGAAAATGTCGGCAACCTTGTTTGTCCGGCCCTGTTTGACCTTGGAGAACAGAAGCGGGTGTTGGTGATCAGTGTAACGGAAGGGGATGATAAGCCATTGAAATATCCCTATATGTTCCAATCTTCAGATCTCTGTATCATAAATAAAACAGATCTTTTGCCCTATGTCGATTTCAATGTGGATAACGCCATGAATTATGCCCGCCAATTGAACCCGGACCTTGAGTTCATCCTGATGTCGGCAAAAACAGGAGAAGGGATGGGTGAATGGTATGACTGGCTCGAGAAACAGTCATAAGATCTGATCATTTTACTGGTTTCTATCACAGAACTACCAGTTTCTCCACAATTGAAGATTCTCCGGCATCAATATTTACCAGATAAATCCCTGGTAGAAGATCCAGGCGGATTGAACTTCTGGATGAGTCATTTATTTTTTTTTGTGTCACCAGCTTACCAACCAAGTCATAGATCCAGACATCATGAGAACCGGTCGAAGTCTTGAATTCAAAGTTCAACAACCCACCATAGCATGGATTGGGATAGAGATTGATATCCGAAGGGTTTTTTATCCAGTTCATCCCGGTATTATTTGTCATGAATGCATTCAAGGCAGCGGTAGGTTTTCCATCTGCTCCCCAACAGCTTAACTGGTATCCGCTCCAGCTTTTTTCTCCTTCCGGTTCCCAGTAAATCACCCCCAATCCTTTGCTGTTGGGAACCGCCTTAACCTTATCAATGACAGCCACCAGCATATTATAGGTGTTTTGAACCAGGGTATAATCCCCTCCAACTTCAACTACCATGACCTCTTTCCCATAACGTGATACCATATCATTCAGATTATTTCCCAGGTCGTTTATGGTTACGGTATAATCAGTGCCTAACCAGTAGGGATAATAGGATAATCCGATAATATCATATTTTACGTTCAGGTTTCTCGCATTATCAAAGAAGGTTCTGAACCGGTTGTTATCATTGCCCTGATCCAGGTGAATCACTACTTTTATTGAACTATCCACTGCTTTGGTGGCATCATACCCTTTATTGAGCAATTGTGCCAGCTGAGACCAATTGTTGGTGCTTCCATCGGGCCATAGCATTCCCCATGTGATCTCATTACCGATCTGAACCCATGTCGGGGTCACTCCACTTTTTTTCAACGTATCGAGAACTTCATATGTGTGATTATAAACATCTGTAAGTAGTTGACTGAAAGAATGGCTTGCCCAGGCTGCAGGTTTGTTCTGTTTCCCAGGATCGGCCCAGGAATCACTGTAATGGAAATCGATCATGACCCTCATACCCAGATCTTTTGCCCGTATTGCCATAGTTACTACTTCGTTTTTGCTGCAATGTCCATTGATTTTATCGCTTGAAGGGTTAACCCAAACACGTAACCGGACCGTATTAATCTCTTTGTCTTTAAGGATCTGCAAACAATCTTTCTGCACTCCGGTACTGTCAAAGAATTTATACCCCGTGGATTCCATCTGTTCCAGCCAGCCGATATCGGTTCCTTTGACAAATTGGGCTGTGACTGATTGCGTAACAGCATCGGAAAAGAAAAAAACGTAAAGTAGGGTTATACATTTTAATGAATATGTAAATGGAAATTTTGACATAAAAGGATCTTTAATTCTTAGCAAAGGTAATATGAATTGAAACGAAATCTTATCAAAAAAATCTATCGCAGAAACAAGAATTATGTACCATGACTAATCCAGACTTGACAATGAGATTACGATAATATATCTTTGTCTGCTTTTATCCTGTTATTAGTTATTGTTACTGGTGGAAAATTACAGGTTTATACCCCAGGGCAAGCTCTGGACTCAAGTTCCGTAGCAAACTGTGAGAATTTAACCCAATCACCTCTCCCCCTTCATCCCCTCTCCTGAAGGAGAGGGGGCCGGGGGTGAGGCTTATTCAACTAATCAAAAAAATCATGGCTGATGTTAATCAATTAGCCCCTAAAATCCTCAAATGGGAAGGGGGATTTGTTAATGATCCGACGGATCATGGCGGTGCAACAAATATGGGTGTTACGTTGGCAACCTGGCGACAAGTTGGTTATGATAAGGATGGTGATGGGGATATTGATGTGGATGATATCCGGAAGCTGACAATAGAAGATGCCACCATTGTATTGAAAAGATTTTATTGGGACCGGTGGAAGGCCGACCTGATCGTCAATCAATCAATAGCAGATATCCTGGTGGATTGGGTATGGGCCTCGGGAAGATGGGGAATCGTCATTCCTCAAAGATTACTTGATGTTGCGACTGACGGAATTGTGGGAAAACAAACCATTGATGCTGTTAACTCGGCAAATCAAGAGGAAATTCATCAAATGATCATAGATGCAAGAAAGAAGTTTATAGATGATCTGATCAAAAGAGATCCCTCCCAGGAACGATTCCGGAAGGGATGGATGAACAGATTAAATGATTATCTTTTTGTTGGATAATTAACCAAATTTTCAATGAATACCCACAGGCTGATAAACAATTAATAGTGTATTCTCAATTGGGAATATAAACGATTCCCATATTGTCAGAGATAATCAGTCCTTCGTGTACCGGATACTGAACCCATAGATTTTCACAGCGCCACCCCTAATCACTTCCGTATTGCCAGTGTTAAGTTCTCGGTTGTGTCCACTTATTGAGCCATTTTCCTTTAATGACCAAAAATAGCCTCTGTTGCCTATATCGTCAAAATTCAGATCATGGTAAGATTGTAAAATACAAAATGGCAAAAGGAGAGGTTGTTTTGTTGATTAAAAGATTATAATTTTGGATTTACGATGCATGGTTATGAGAAAAATCTGTTTCTCTTCTGTCATATTTGTTTTCTGGATTTCGTGTTTATTTTCACAGACGCCAACCCAGGTCATCCGTGGGAAGATTATTGACGCTGAAACGAAAATCGGGTTATCAGGAGCTAATATTGTATTGTTGTTTTCAGATCCCCTGAAAGGTTCCACCAGTAATGCGGAAGGTACTTATACTATTGAAAAGGTACCGGTAGGACGGCATACGCTCAAGGTCAGTTATGTTGGATATAAACCTGCCATCATCCCGGAAATTCTTGTCACCTCCGGGAAAGAATGTATCGTGAATGTTGAACTCCAGGATCTCGTGGTGATGTCGGGAGAAGTCGAAATTAAGGCAACAGTTAATAAAGATAAACCCACCAATCCAATGGCAATGGTGAGTGCCCGCTCATTTAACGTGGAGGAATCGCGCCGGTATGCCGGTGCGGTAGATGATCCGATGCGCATGGTTGCGAATTTTGCCGGAGTGGTTGCCAATGCCGGTGTAAATTCCAATGAGATCATGATCCGCGGGAATTCTCCGAAGGGTCTGTTATGGAGAGTCGATGGCGTTGACATTCCCAATCCGAACCATTTTGCCTTTGTGGGGAATTCAGGGGGAGGATTTACCATATTCAGCAGCCAGGTTCTCAATAACGCTGATTTCTATACGGCTGCATTTCCCGCTCAGTTCGGGAATGCCCTCTCCGGTGTATTTGATATGCGTTTCAGGAATGGCAACAACACCCGTCATGAATATGCCATCCAGCTTGGGTTGCAGGGGCTGGAAGTTGCAGCTGAAGGACCCTTCAGTAAAAAGCAAACCTCTTCCTATCTTTTTAATTACCGTTATTCTATTCTTTCTTTCCTTCAGTATATTGATCCCTGGATGAAGAATAAAATCCCCACATTCCAGGATCTCTCCTTCAAACTGAATTTCCCTACACCCGGGTCAGGAACATTTTCACTCATCGGGATCGGAGGTCTCTCCAATATGACCCATCACCCCGTGATGGATTCCACCCAGTGGCATACCCTTGACGATCGTTCCGAAGATATTCTGAAAAACAGGATGGGAGCCATTGCTCTTATTCACCAGGTTAATCTCAATAAGGCTACTTTATTGCGTTCCTGCGTTTCAGCAACCTATAATTTTATCGGTGATGACGAAAATCTTCTGAATTCCTCTTATGAGAAACGGCCGGAGGATAGTTTAAAACATGAAAATTCACGCATGACCGCATCATTTTCCATCAATCATAAATTTGGAACAAGATATACGCTCCGCAGCGGTGTGATGTACAACTACTTATCTTACGATCTGGATATCAAATCACTTAACCCATTTACCGGAATCTTTCAACAAGTAAACAAAGGAAAAGGCAGTTCAAATATGATACAAGCTTTTGCAGAATCCAGGCTCGATATTACGAACAACTTTATTATCAGCGGCGGACTCTATTTCCAGTATTTATCCCTGAATAACCATTATGCCATCGAACCCCGACTGGCGATGCACTGGCAGGTTAGCCAGAATCATGCCTTAAGTATTGGTTACGGGCTTCATTCCCAACTGGAGGATATCGGGTTATACCTGGTTGAATTCCCCGTTACCCAGGAAATCAGCCGTCAACCCAACAGGAATCTCAATTTCGACCGTTCCCACCATTTCATTCTGGGATATGATTATTCGATCAGACCGGATATGCGGCTGAAAATTGAAACCTATTACCAGTACTTATATGATATCCCGGTGATGCCAGGGAATTATTTTTCAATGATCAACAGCACCGGAGATTATAGTAAAGATTCACTGGTAAATTCCGGTAAAGGAAGAAATATGGGTATTGATATTACTTACGAGAAATTCCTGACAAAACAACTTTATGCTCTGATTACTGTCTCCTTATTTGATTCAAAATACACCGGCGGAGATGGCATTGAAAGGAATACCCGGTTCAATTCAAATTACGTAATCAACCTGCTGGGGGGGAAGGAGTGGACCATCCGGAAGAAAAATATTCTTGGTTTTAACCTGAAAGGCACCTTCACAGGGGGTGAATATTATATTCCTATCGATCTTCAGAAATCGATTACACAACACCGGGAAGTATTGGATGAAAAGAATGCATATGTGCCACGGCTTCCCTCATTTTTCTATCTTGATCTGACACTAACCTACCGCCTAAATCATCGGAAAACTTCCGGAATCCTTGCCCTCGAGATCAAAAATCTTTTGAACAACCAGCCGAACGTAGGTTATTTGTATGATGATTTCAACCAAACTATTGAACCGCAGAAATCGCTTGGTATTCTGCCATTGATCAGTTATAAGATCGAATTCTGAGAAAGAAGACAAATGTAAAATGGTAAAATCTAAGATGGCAAAATAGATCGTTTTTTACCATTTTACCAGTTTACTATATTGCATTTGTCTTGTCTCCCTGTAAGAACTATCGAAGGGTTAATCGTTCAATTCAGTTGAGTTGAAATTGCATGTTATGCTATTCCATTCATTTTTTCGGTGGTACTTTTTTCTTATCCGGATTACTTTTAACGGGTTGTTTTGCAGGTTGACGATTCGCTGGACGTGGCGTCTGATTTACTTTTGCAGGTTGACGGTTCGTTTGACGTGGAGCCTGGTTTACTCTTGCAGGTTGATTATTTGTAGAACGTGGAGCCTGATTCACTCTTGCAGGTTGATTATTCGTAGAACGTGGCGTTTGATTTACTCTTGCAGGTTGATTATTTGTACGACGTGGCTCCTGATTTATTCTTGCAGGTTGATTATTTGTACGACGTGGCTCCTGATTTATTCTTGCAGGTTGATTATTTGTACGACGTGGCTCCTGATTTATTCTTGCAGGTTGATTATTTGTACGACGTGGCTCTTGATTTATTCTTGCAGGTTGATTATTTGTACGACGTGGCTCTTGATTTATTCTTGCAGGTTGATGATTCGTTGGATGTGGTGATTCAGAATGATTTCGAGGTGATTGTTCTATTCTTGGGGCTTCATGACGATTGCGCGGTAACCTTTCTATTCTTGTGGGTTCATGACGATTGCGAGGTGGTTGTTCTATTCTGGGAGAGTGATATCTTTCCCTTACTATAGGAGAACTTACTCTATGGTGTCCATAAAACTCATGAGCTGCCGGCGAATGATAAGTGTCACTTCTTCTGAAATGATCGTAATAAGGACGATGAAAACCATAGTAAGAATGATAACTTAGTGGACTCCAAGGGTGCCAGTAATGCGGATAATAACCCCAATGATATGGTGATCTATACATTACATATCTGGGCGTGAACATATAATCAATAATTGCCCATGAAGCCGGTGAATAATAGGTGACGTTTTCTGTTGCTTTCCTACCGTACCCAGGATTAGGTGTACTTTGATTAGGTTCCACAATATAATCCTTACCATATAATGCTTCGTCACCTACAATTTGAACATGTACTTGATTGTTAGCATCCTTTTCAACTTCAATAACTGCAACATCTTGCGTTTCAGTTTCATTGACATCTACCCTAAGTACAATAGCATGTGCAGATCCATTCATATTATCAACTACATGAATGTAATCTGTTCTACCATTGCCATTTATATCCAGGTTGTTTACTTTTGAATTTTCAGCATTAAGATTTTTTTCAAATTCTTCTAATGTCGGTGAATTTTGGAATATATTTAAGACACCGTACAAATTTAGATTATCCCCGGGTAATCCCAATTCTGGTTCTTGTGCAAACAGAGGGATAAAAATTAAACTCAGCATAATGGATAAGCATGTCCTTTTCATTTTTTTAAATTTTAATTGTTTCTTTAACTAAAGTTTGCGGGTTAGTTAATCGCTAAATTAATTTTGTTCGATATATGCGGATAACTGGTTAAATACTCTTCAAATAATGAAGTAGGGGTATCTTTGTATTTAAGAAACAGACATCTAAAATAATAATATTTTTAAAATAATCAAAAAAAATCATTTTTTTATCCATCATTTGACAGGGTTTAAAATTCATAAGTGGAATTAAAATGGTATTAACCCCAGGGCAAGCCCTGGACCCAAATTCCGCTGCAAGCAGCGGGGACTTTAACCTAAAAAAGATTAAAAGTTTGAAAAATTTGGAATGTGAAAATAAATCCTTAATTTCACCGATTCCTCTTTTAGGCTGAACCCATATATGTATTTGTATTGAAAATGGCATCAAAAACTTAGTTATTGGAAGTGTACTATAACAAGACCTATGTGTATGGTTTTTGTTGCCGAAAGGATTTACGTGCATTATGAGCACGAAGCAGCGAAGTGCGCACACTCTTCAAAGTGGAGCGTTTAACTGTTGCAATGATGATAGAAATGTGATAAATATTATAAACACAAAAGTCAATCAGTATTTCCTGCAAGGAGCAAGTATCAATGTCTAAACACAAAGCTCAATTACCATGAAAAAGCAAATTATATTAATCTGCATGATTGCAATGATGATGCTAATTACTGTCAATCTATCTGCACAGGTACTTATTGATACAGTAAATAGCGTACCTGCTCCTTCAGCAATGCTCGATGTGAAATCAACCATAAAAGGGGTTTTGGTTCCACGTATGACCACTAATCAAATGAATGCTATCAGTTCACCCACAGAGGGACTTCTTGTATACAATATCACCATGAAGTCACTATATTGGTATAATGGGTCAACATGGAAGCAGTTCACAGCAGTAAGAGAAGTGGCTGATGAGTTTACCGCTACTACATCACAAACAGACTTTACATTAACCCAGTCTCCGTCGGCAAACAGCAAAGTAAAAATGTATATTAACGGAGTTAGAATAAGTAACACAGCATACAGCAATACCGGTACTGCATTAACTTATATTCCTGCAAATAATGGTTCGAATACGCTAGTGACAGGTGATAGAATTCAATTTGATTATTATTATTGAGCCCCCTCCGAAAAGTCGGAGAGATCGGCCTAGTTGATTAGATTAATACTAAATTTAAAATATTTGTAATTTGTATTTGTTATAAACATTTGAATGTCAATAACTTAATTTGTATCTTAGA
>Ga0224525_1000150_pt1 | contig 35469 bp, 29 predicted proteins | sample CFST100metaG_FD_179874 | JGI IMG/M metagenome (GOLD analysis project Ga0224525, IMG submission 179874) | Peat soil microbial communities from Stordalen Mire, Sweden - C.F.S.T100 | ecosystem: Environmental > Terrestrial > Soil > Wetlands > Peat | place: Sweden: Norrbotten County, Stordalen Mire...
GACGTAAAGATTGCCGGGGCCGACGATCTTATCGACGCGCGGAATTGTCGCGGTTCCATAGGCCAGCGCCGAGACGGCGTGCGCGCCGCCCAGGCGATAAAACTCCGTGATACCGAGCAGATGCGCGGCGGCGAGAGTTTCCGGAGCGGGCTTGGGTGAGACCACCGCGATGCGCTTGACGCCCGCCACCTGCGCGGGAATGGCCGTCATCAGCAGCGTGGAAGGCAGTGGATGGCGGCCACTGGGAACATAGCAGCCGACCGAGCCGAGCGGGCGAACAAGCTGGCCAGTGGTGAGGCCAGCGATGGGCTGCTCACACCAGGAGGCGGGCAACTGCGAAACCGCGAAGGCGCGAATCTGTTCGGCGGCTATCGAGAGCGCCTCGCGTAGCGCGGGATCAATGGCCTTCCATGCGGCGGCCATCTCGTCCGGCGTGATGCGCAGGCTGGCCGCGTCTTTGAGCCCGTCAAACTTGGCTGCATAACGCAACAGTGCGCGGTCGCCCTGTTTGCGCACATCATTGACGATGCGCCGAACGGCGGGCAGCACGGCGTCCAGCGCCGCGCCGCCACGCACTTCAAGCGCCGCCAGCGTTTCCGCGGTTTGCCGCGCGCCACGGCCTTTGGTTCGGATGATTTTCATGGTCGTTCTCCTGTTATCTGAGTGGTTGTGCGCCTAATTGGGCGACCCAGATATTCTTCTTTTCTTTGAGTAAATCATCAACCACCAAGGGATGAACGTCCTCCTTGAGTTCGTCCAGAATCTCATATTGAAAAGAAGATTCGCCCTGCGCGTTCCATTCTTCCTGGAGCGGCTTGTCCTGATGCGAGCCATTGCGAAGGCAGAACCATGTTCCGTTCTTCGTCGCATTCAGGTTACGAGATGTGCCCACCCAAACTTTTCCTGTCGTAGTGCATCGTACCGCGTATGCGCCGAGGAGTGTTTTTCGCTCCTTGAATTCCCTGATGAGTTCTTTCCTTGATTCTTTTGACTGCATACCAATACCTTCATCTTTCGTCCTGCATATTTTCCCAGGTCCCAAAAACTGGGCATGAGGAACCAGCAGGTTTGCGGAAGTGGTCTCCCACATCTGGCGCGATGATACTGCGCCAGATATGGGGCACCCAGCTTTTGCGATTTCCCACCCTTCGCAAAAAACGCGAAGGATGGGGCACCCAGCTTCCAATAACAATAAAACTTCTTAGAGCACGACCTTGTTGAGCGGATACTCGACAATGCCGGTGGCGTTGGCCGCCTTCAGACGCGGAATCACGTCGCGAGCCACGCCTTCCTCGACGATGGTGTTGACCGCGACCCATTCGGAGTTGCTGAGTTGGGAGACAGTGGGCGAATTAAGCGCGGGCAACACAGCCAAAACCGCTGCCAGATCGGCGTGCTTCACGTTCAGCATGAGGCCGACCTGCGATTGGGCGTCGATGGCGCCGCGCAGCATCAGCGCAATCTGATTGATCTTCTGCTGCTTCCACGGATCAGCCAGCGCATCCTTGCCAGCGATCAGGTGCGTTTCGCTCTCCATGACGGTGTCGATGATTTTCAGATGGTTGGCCTTGAGCGAACTACCCGTCTCGGTCACTTCAACGATGGCATCGGCCAGCATGGGCGGCTTGACTTCCGTCGCGCCCCAACTGAACTCGACCTTGACGTTCACGCCCTTCTGAGCAAAGTAGCGCTTGCTGACTTCGACCAATTCTGTGGCGATGATTTTGCCTTCAAGGTCTTCGGCCTTTTCAAAACCGCTGCCCTCGGGCACGGCAAGCACCCAGCGCACCTTGCGGCGGCTCTGCTTGGCATAAGTCAGCGAAGTAACACTGGTAACATCCAGGCCACTCTCGACCACCCAGTCGATGCCGGTCAGTCCGGCGTCGAGCACGCCGTGATTGACGTAGCGGGCCATCTCCTGCGCGCGAATCAACATGCACTCGACATCAGGATCGTCGATGGATGGAAAGTAGGAGCGGCCGTTGGTGTAAATGCTCCAGCCGGCGCGCGCGAACAGCGCGATGGTGGCATCCTGCAGGCTGCCCTTGGGAATGCCGAGTCTAAGTTTATTGGCCACGGTTTACCTCTTTCTCATTGGTGGAAGGCTGGCTGGCGGCGGCCACCTGCAAGGGCTTGGTGAAGCAACTGACGGTACCCTGATGGCAAACAAGCCCGTCGCCCTCGACGATGACGCGAAACAGCAGCGTGTCATTGTCGCAGTCGGTTGCGGCGGAGACCACGCGCAGCCGGTTGCCGCTGGTTTCGCCTTTCATCCATAGCTTTTTGCGGGTGCGGCTCCAGAAGGTGACGTAGCCGGTCTCCAGCGTTTTGGCGTAGCTGACGGGGTTCAGAAAGCCCACCATCAGCACTTCGCCGCTGCGCGCATCCTGCACGATGCCGGGCGCGAGGCCCTCCATCTTGTCAAAGTCAATTATGGGATTCGGATCGCTCATGTTTTTCCTTGTCTTGGTTGAAATAGTGCATGGGCACGAAAAAGCCCGCCGGCATTGGTCGCCGGCGGGCTTGGTTTATTGCTTGATCTCTCTGGCCGATTACTTCAGGCCACGACAGCTCGCCGGCATGGGGTTTCCATGATGATGGTGGTGAGCGTGCTGGCGGTGATTCTGCATCTTTTTGAAGATTAAGGGGAACTGCGTGCGGTGTCAACCTCAATTTTTTTACGATTACGCAAAAGATGTCCGCCGGGGCGGTGACAGTATGAAGTTATTGATCCGGCGCGAAACGAATTCCTTGTGGTATCCCACCCTTTCCGCACAAAACGCGGAAAGGATGGGGCACCCTGACAGTATTTAGTTGCCGGATCAATAGGGAAGCTCTGAACAAGTGGCCCTTTCAAAATCCGCATTCCCTCGGGGGCTAAAGCCCCGCTGATTTTGCGGGTCTTATGTACGGGCTAAAGCCCGTACCCTTCAAAACATCAACTTATTCAGAGGTTCCCTAAAGTTTCTCCGCCGGTGGCTCACCTTCCGGCGACGGGGTATTCTCCTCATGCAGCAAATCAATCACGCGCTGATACAAGCGGTTGCGAACTCCGAAGCGTTCAGATGCGCGGGTAACATAGCGCACACGGATGTCAATGCCCGAGAGAGACGGACGCAGATTGACCGTCGGCTCCGCGCTGAAGCGGCTCAGGCCGTCGTCGCGCGCGCCACGCTTCCACTCGTGTTCCGCAACGCGGGCATTATCCGCAGTTTCATCCTCCACCGCCTTGTGAATGCGCTCCACCATCTTCTGCGTGTCGCCGGATACCGGGATGCTCAGGGAAATCTCATCCCACATCCACTGCCCGGCGGTGGAGAAGTTAAAGTACTTGCCGCGAATCGCGAAGCTGTTGATGAAGGTGATGCGGCGGCCGGTTGGATGGCCCCTTTCCGCCAAGTCCCCGGTTTCAAGCAGCGAGGTGCTCATCAGGCCGATTTCAGTTACCTCGCCGCCAACGCCGTTGATCTCAACCCAGTCGCCAACGCGAATGCCGTTCTTGCCCATCAGTACGAACCAGCCGAAAAACGCGAGAATGAAATCCTGCATGGCAATGGTAAGCCCGGCAGTTACCAGTCCAACAATCGTGGAAATATGCTGCGGCAAGCCGAAGATGACAAGCAGAATCAGCAGAACGCCAACGACCTGACTGCTCAACTGCAGAACGGAGCGCAGGGTTCGCATCTGCCTACGGTCGCGCGCGGAATTGTCCAGCAACCGCCGCACCAGGGCATCAAAGAGCACGATGCAGATCAGAATGGAAAAGATCAGCGCCAGCGATTGCAACATCATATGTATCAGAATGCGATGTTGCAGAAGCACCTGCGCGGACCACTTGCTGTAAGTTACCGCAAGCTGCTGCTCGGTTTGAATGCGATCGTTGCAGATGGTGAGAATCTGGCGCTGCTCACTCCGCTCAATGAGGCTGGCCAGTTTCGACGAGTGGTCCGCCGCATCGCTGCCCGGCGCAGCCGCGCTGGCGTTGGCCCTGGCCTCAAGCGCGTTGTGCTCGGCGGTCAGACAGACGGCATCAGCTTGTGTCTGCTGCAGGGCCTGTTGAATCAAGCCATAGCGGTCGTGCTGGCTCTTCCATGCCATCAGCCTGGTTGCCAGCGTGCCGTGCCGCCGGACAGAAAGAACCGCCACCTGGCCCTTGTCGTGCGCCTCGGCGTCGAACTTGCGCATCAACGCTTCGTGCGCGGCCAGCTCGCTCTGAATCTGAGCGCGGTTATCGCCTGATGCGCGATCAAGATCCTGCTGTGCATCGTCCAGTTGGTCGGAATCAAGCTCGAGTTGGGCTTTGGCCACATCAAGATTGTCATCGCCGCTTGTTGGCTGCGCTGCCTCTTTCGGTGAACTGGCAGGGGGAGCGGATGCGGGAGTCAGGCTCTTGACCAGCGCCTGATCCTGCTTGACGAGCTGTTCAAGCTGCTCAACCTTCTGCGAAAGCGCCAGCGCTTCGCCCGTAAGGTTGCGATGCCGCGCCTGCACGCTGGCTTGGCGCAATGCCGAAGCAAAGGCCTGATCCACTTCGTGATCGGCCAGGCGTTCGGCTTCGCGCGCGTACTCCTTTTCCTCGGAGGTAACTGCCAGCGGCGCCAGAGCCTCGGCCGTTTGCCACGGGCGCAGATCGACGAGGGTCTTTGGGCCGCGAACAAGTCCAAGGATATTGCCATGCCGCGCAAGGAAGGGCAGATTCACCATGGCATCGCGCGTTGTCCAGGTGAAGATCAGGCATAGACACAGCAGGACAACCATCGCAAGCAGAAAGATGAGACTGCTTCTGCCAAACATGCGTTTGCGGCCGCCGCCGTCAGAAATACGAGCAACAGGGGATATTGCCATAAATCAATTGTTGCAGGTCGCTCCCATTTTTATACTGCGAAAGAATGACGTTCCGAAGTTTTTTGAATCGCAGAGACGAAACTCTCTCCGTCATTCAATTGGCGAACAAGATACGAAGAAGCCGTTTGCACTGCGCAGCCATCACGTCGATTCCCTACGGCTTGCGATTGACGCGCAACGAGGCAGAGAATGGAACCGTGCGCAGGCGAGTGCGATTTACGGCTTTGGCGATGGCGATGCTGGTTATTTGCCTGTCTGGAACGGCGCAATATCACTATCAGTACTACCGTCCTTTGCCCAAAACATCGGAAGATCTCCCAGACCCGGAAGACCGCATTGACATCAATCACGCCAGCATGAATCAGTTGCTGAAGGCGCACGGCATGACGCGCAGTTGGGCGGGACGCATTGTGCGCTTCCGGCCTTACCACACCAAACTGGACCTGATGGAGCGCGGCGTGGTAACCAGCCAGGTTTATAACCGCATCAAGGATTATGTAATCGCGCACCGGGAAAAGCAGTAACCATCCATCCATTTAGGGAACCTCTGAATAAGTTGATGTTTGAAGGGTACGGGCTTTAGCCCGTACATAAAACCTGCAAAATCAGCGGGGCTTTAGCCCCTGAGGGAATGCGGGTTTTGAAAAGGTCACTTGTTTAGAGCTTCCTTAGGCTAGCTCTGAATCAATCCAGCTTTGAAGGGGCACGAATTCAGTCGTGCCCTGACGCATGCGGAAGTTATGACTTTCCTCTACAAGCAGCAGGAGAACTGCTCTATCCTCGTTCCATGCTGCATTCGCTTATTTTCAACCACATGTTTCTGTTGCCGCTTCCGATTCTGGAGAAGCTGGCGCGTCCGGTCATTGTCTACCTGGTGCTGGTGGTGCTGCTGCGCATCTTCGGCAAGCGGGAGTTGGGCCAACTGAATCCCTTCGACCTGGTGGTTCTGCTCTCGCTCTCGAACACCGTGCAGAACGCCATTATCGGCGAAGACAACTCGGTGACCGGCGGCGTCATCGGCGCGTTTGGCCTGCTGGCCATCAACTGGCTGGTGGTGCGGATGCTCTTCCGCTCCCGCCGTCTGACGCGCGCCTTCGAGGGCCGGGCGACCATTCTCGTTCGCGACGGCCAGATCGATCAGCGGGCGCTGAAGCACGAGTCGCTCACCCGCGAGGAACTGATCGAAGTCATTCACCGGCAGGGCTTTGAGGGCGTCCATCAGGTGCGCTGCTGCGAACTGGAGCCGAACGGCAGCTACTACGTGGAAGCCTTTGACCCCTCGGCCGCCGACAAACGGCAAGCCGAAGTGCTGGCGCGGTTGGATGCGCTCAGCCGCGATGTGGCTGCACTGCGCGTGCAAACGGCAGGAGAGTGAGAGAGGCAGGGAGCAGGGAGCAGGGATTAGGAATTAGGAAAGCGCTGCAAGCGGAGAGAGGTGGTATCCCACCCTTCCGCTAAAAACCGCGGAAGGATGGGGCACCCGGCATCCGCGTGATTAGAAGTTGCTAGACCTATTGTTTTTGCGGCGAAGCCGCGCCCGCCCGTGCGGCAAGCACCAGTTGGCCCCACCGCAGGTGGTTATTCCCACTCAATCGTCCCCGGCGGCTTGCTGGTGATGTCGTAGACGACGCGGTTGATGCCGCGCACCTCGTTGACGATGCGGACGGAGATGCGCTTCAGCACCTCGTAAGGCAGCTCGACCCAGTCGGCGGTCATGCCGTCTTCCGAATGCACAGCCCGCACCGCGCAGGTATAGGCATAGGTGCGCTGGTCGCCCATCACTCCGACACTCATCACCGGCAGCAACACCGCAAAACTCTGCCAAATTGAGTTATAAAGTCCGGCGGCCTTGATCTCGTCGATCACGATTTCGTCGGCGTTTTGCAGCAACTCGACGCGCTCCGGCGTGACTTCGCCCAGGATGCGCACGGCCAGGCCAGGCCCAGGGAAGGGCTGACGGCCCAGAATATCCTCCTGCATTTGGAGATCGCGGCCGATGCGCCGGACTTCATCCTTGAAGAGGTCGCGCAAAGGCTCGATCAGCTTCAGCTTCATCCCCAGCGGCAGGCCGCCCACATTGTGGTGGCTCTTGATGGTCTGGCTGGGGCCTTTCACGCTGCTGGACTCGATCACGTCGGGGTAAAGCGTGCCCTGCACCAGCCAGTCAACACCGCCGCTGGCCTGGGCGATGCGCTTGGCCTCGTCGTCAAAAACGGCGATAAACTCCGCGCCGATGATTTTGCGTTTTTTCTCAGGCTCGGTGACGCCGGCCAGCTTCGTCAAAAAGCGCTCACTGGCGTCGACGGCAACGATCTTCAGCCCCAGCTTGTCACGCAGGTTCTTCTGCACCGATGCAAATTCGTTTTTGCGCAAAACGCCGTTGTTGACGAAGATGCAGGTGAGCTGGCTGCCGATGGCGCGATGCACCAAGACCGCCGCGACCGATGAATCCACGCCGCCGGAAAGGCCGCAAATGACCTGCCCCGAGCCAACCTTTTTGCGGATCGAGGCCACGGTGGACTCGATGAAGCGGGCCGGGGTCCAGTCGCCCGCCGCGCCGCAGATGTTGAAAATAAAGTTCTTGATAATCTGCGGGCCGAGCGGCGTGTGATGCACTTCGGGATGGAATTGCACAGCCCAGATGCGGCGCTCGGCGTTGGCGATGCCGGCCAGGGCGTTGGCCGAGACGGCGATGCGCCGGAAGCCGGCGGGCAGTTGGCCGGCCTCGTCGCCGTGGCTCATCCAGACGGCGAGGGTCTTTGGCAGACCCGCAAAGAGCGGCGATGCGCTGTCTTCAATGGTCACTTCGGCGTGGCCGTATTCGCGTTTGGGGGCCGAGATCACCTTGCCGCCGAGATGGTGAACAATGAAGTGCAGCCCATAGCAGATGCCGAGGACCGGCACGCCCAGTTCGAGCACTCGGGGGTCGGCGGCCGGCGCGTCCGCGTCGTAAACTGACGACGGCCCGCCGGAGAGGATCACGCCCAGCGGCTCAAGCGCCTGAATCCTGCTGAGAGGCGTCGTGCAGGGCAGCACGACGGAGAAAACATTCTGTTCGCGTATGCGCCGCGCAATCAGTTGCGTATACTGTGAACCAAAATCGAGAATAACAATTGTTTGAGTGGCCACGCTTCAAGTGTGGCAGGCGCAAGGGCTGAATGTAAAGGCGGGACGCTACACATGGACCAGCAGAAGTGGGACAAGAAGAAGATTGCCTGGGTGCGAAGGCGTTTGCTGGAGTGGTACGGGCGCAGCCGGCGCGATCTGCCCTGGCGGCGCAGCCAGGAGCCATACGCCATCTGGGTTTCTGAAATCATGCTGCAACAGACCCGCGTGGCAGTGGTGATGGACCGCTTCCCGGCCTTTATGGCGCGGTTCCCCACGCTGCTTTCACTGTCGCTGGCAACAGAGGAGGAGGTGCTGGCCTTGTGGAGCGGCCTCGGCTACTATCGCCGGGCGCGAATGCTGCACAAGGCGGCCCAGTTTGTTGTCAGTCAGGGCCAGGGGAAGCTGCCGCAAACAGCGGCGGAACTGCGCCTGTTGCCGGGGATTGGCAGTTACACGGCCGCGGCGGTGGCCAGCATCGCCCATGGCGAGCGGGTGGCCGTGGTGGACGGCAATGTGGAGCGCGTGCTCTGCCGGATGGCTGGCTGGGACGCGGACGCTTCGGCCCGGCGCAAGGTCGAGGAACTGGCCGCCGGGCTGATTTCTCCGCGGCGGCCGGGCGATTTCAACCAGGCGCTCATGGACCTGGGCGCGACCGTCTGCCTGCCGCGCAAGCCGCAGTGCCTGGTCTGCCCGCTGGCCGCCGGTTGCGCGACTCAGGGAGAACACCAGACTGCGCCGCGACCGCCGATGCAGAGCCGCGAGGCGGCCTATGCTCTCTCCTTGCGCAATGACCAGCCGCACCGGCAGGTGCTTCTGGAGCGGCGGAGGGCATCGTTGAGCGTGATGCCAGGGCTGTGGGAACTGCCCGCGCTCAAGGATGCGGCTGTTCCCGAGGAGAATCTGCGACTGACTTTGCGCCATGCCATCATGCAGGTCAACTACCACGTGCGCATCCGCAATGTGCGCGAAGACGAGGTCGAAGCGCTGGCCGTTCATGGCGGACTGAGGCGCTGGGTTCCGCTGGACAAGGCGGCGGGGATGGCTCTGACCGGACTCGCCCGCAAGGCGCTGACCCGCGCTCATCTTTTGCCCGCAACCTGTTCAGCCCCCGAGGAATGCCCGGCGTCGGATAGAACTGAATCGAAGCTTCTCTAGGTGTTCTCGCCTCGCGCTTCGCCCAGAATCAGCCGGAGCGTCATCTGACGGCGGCCACGATAAAAGGTGACGCTGACGGTGTCGCCGGCCTGGTGCTTCTCCATGAGGGCGTTGATGTCCTGAGGATCTGCGACTTCGTGGCCGTCGATGGCGACGATGAAGTCGCCACCCAGGATGATGGGCGTATTGCCCAGGTAGGCCTGCTGATTGCCGCCGTGCAGGCCAGCCCGCGCCGCCGCGCCGCCGGGAACAACCTTCATAATCAAAACACCGGAATCAGCGGCCAGACCCATTTGCGAGGCCAAATCAGGACCGACGCCATAGGGAACAATGCCCAGCGAGGGCCGCTTCACCTTGCCGAAACGGGTCAGGTCGGACAAAACAGCCTTCGCCGTGTTGATGGGGATGGCGAAGCCGATGCCGGAACTCTGCTCGGCGCCGTTCGAGGCGATCATGGTGTTGATGCCGATCACCTCACCGCGCGAATTAAGCAACGGGCCGCCAGAGTTACCGGGATTGATCGCCGCGTCGGTCTGAATGGCGTCCTCGATGGGCGAGCCTTCCGCGCCGCCGATGGTGCGGATGGAGCTGATGATGCCCCGCGTCATGGTGCCGCTCAGGCCGAAGGGATTGCCGATGGCGTAGACCTTCTGCCCCACGGCCAGATCGCGCGAGTCAGCCAGCGTGACCGGCTGCAGTCCGGGCGCGTCAATCTGCAGCAGCGCCAGGTCATGGACCTTGTCCGTGCCGATGACCCTGGCCGAGTAGCTGCGCTTGTTGCTCAACTGCACCTTGACGCCGCGATTGGCGTTGGCCACCACATGGTAGTTGGTGAGCACGTGGCCAGCCTTGTCCAGAATGAAACCCGAGCCCTGCCCCTGCTGCGGCACTGGACCGAAGAAGAAGTTGTAGGCCAGGGATTTGGAGGTGATGTTCACCACCGAGGGCAGCACACGCTTATAGATGCCGATGTTGTTCTGCTCCTCGGCGTCATAGGCGGGCGCGGCCTGCGCCTCGGTCAGTTCGAGCGGTGCGCCGGAGCCGCGGAAAAACGGCCAATGGCTCCAACTTCCGGGCGGATGCGTGGTCAGGTAACAGAACCCGCCCACCAATAGAACAACCAGAACAACTCTGCGCAATTTCATCGATTTCAAACCTTGAGTGGCGTTAGTCATCGGTTTTTCAGAGAACAGAGAACAATTAAAAGCCCATGCTGCTCAACAAGCTGTGTCCTCATTGCCATCCTGCACAAAGAAGAATATTCCCTTATAGCTCTTACCACCTGTTCTCAGTCCCCTGCTCTCTATTCTAAAGACTCATCTTGGGGAATTTTGTTGCTCTCGGCCAAAAGGCGCGGCCAAAGCTGCTCGACCTGGGCGCGAAGAGCCGTCTTATCTCCCGCGTTTTCCAGTACATAGTCGGCGCGGGCGGCTTTTACCGCATCGGGAATCTGGCAGGCCAGGCGATGGCGCGCATCGGCCACGGCGGCCTCGCGGCCAGCTTCCTCCGGACAGACGCGTGCAGCATAGCGGGCAATTTTCAGCTCGTCCGAGGCGGTAACCACGACAATGCGGTCGAACTGCCGCCGCCAGCCGGACAGTAACCCCAGCGACGAAGACCTGTCGCTGGGGACCCCGGCCAGCACGGATTCCTGCTGGCCGCGTGCGTCTCGCTCCACCTCAAAAATCAGCGCCGACTCGATGACGGCCACGGCGGCGGGATGGCGCGCAAAGACCTGATCCATCCAAAGCTGCTGAGCGGCAATCACCGCCGGATGAACGATGGCGTTCAGCTCCTGCAGACGGCCGTCTTTGAAGGCCATATCAGCCAGCCGCGCGCGCTTCAAGCGGCCATCGACGCCAAGAACTTCCGGGCCAAAGGCGCTCACAATCCGCGCGAAAACCGGCTGACCCGGCTCCATCAGCGCGCGCCCCAGTTCGTCGGCCACAACGACCTCCGCGCCCAGCGCGGACAACATGGCCGCGACTGTGCTTTTGCCGCTGCCCAAACCGCCAGTGAGTCCAACTCGCAACATATTCTGCGCCACCGAAATCAGTTGATCCGCTTATAGTTATAGGCCCAATTCGCTGGCAATTTTGTTCAGGTGATGATTGCGATGCACGAATCGGCTGAGATAATTTCCCTGGCCTCCCGCAATGATCGCCGCGGCCAGTTCGGGCGCGACCTCTTCCACCTTTTGGTCAGTGGCCACGGCGGCGTCACGCACCATTTTGACGACAGCCTGGGCGGGAATCGCACAGCTCAAGGCGTATGCAGCCGCATTGGTTGCATCCACGTTGGTTCTGATTGCCGAGAATCCGGACTTTTCCCATGCGGCAAGCAGCTCTTGACAATAGAAATCCCAATAAGCCAGATGCGCCAGCGTGCCAGCCACCGACCAGCCATTCGGCATTGTCTTTGCCAGCGTTTCATCGGTCAGTTGGGCGGTCAGATCAAACAACCTTTTCCGCGCAAGCTGATTTTCCGCAACATACGTTCGATCCATGGAAGATGCAACTCCTTATCGTCTGGGTTGAGATTCCGTGTGATTCTGTGCCTTGAAGTCAAGGCGATTCCAAGTCTAAAAATCGGGAAATCCACGAGCGGTCTCAGGCCGAGATTTCCCGCCGCATCTTGGCGGCGCGGACGGTGTTGGACATCAGCATGGCCGTCGTCAGCAGCCCCACGCCGCCGGGGACGGGCGTATAGGCTCCGGCCACTTCGAAGGCTTTGGGGTCGATGTCGCCCACCAGCGTTGAGCCGCGCTTGGCGAAGGTGGCCTCGCGCTTGGCGTTGCCAGCAAAGAAGCGGTCAAACTCCGCGCGCGTGTCAATGCGGTTGATGCCAACGTCGATCAAGGTTGCGCCGGGCTTGACCATCTCCGCGGTAATGAAACCGGGCCGTCCGATGGCAGCCACCAGGATGTCTGCCTGACGAGTGATCTCTCCGAGGTTTTGCGTCTTCGAGTGGCATATTGTCACTGTTGCGTTCTGGTGCAGCAGCAGCATGGCCGCCGGTTTGCCCACCAGATCGCTGCGTCCCACGACAACGGCGTGCTGGCCAGCGATGGCAATCCCGCTGCGCAGGAGAATTTCGATAATTCCCGCCGGCGTGCAAGGCGCCAGCCCCGGACGGCCCGCCTGCAAGAGGCCCGCATTGAGCGGGTGAAGGCCGTCCACGTCCTTGGCCGGTAGAATGGCGTCGAGAACCGCCTTCACGTCCACCTGCTTGGGCAGCGGCAACTGCACCAGAATGCCGTCGATCTCGTCGCGGGCATTAAGGCTGGCCACCAGGTCAAGCAGCTCCGCGGTTGTGGCCGTCTCCGGCCGCGTAATCAGGTCGCTGTAGATGCCGACCTCGCCGCAGATTTTCACCTTGTTGCGGACATAGATTTGCGAGGCGGGCACGCTGCCCACCAGCACCGCCGCCAGTCCGGGCCGGACGCCGCGCCCGGCCAGCAACTTCACTTCTTCGCCTACTTCTTGCTTGATTGCCGCGGCAATCGTCGCGCCGTCGAGAATTCTTGGCATTTTGCGCTCCAAGGATTCATCCTAGCGCGTCCCGGCTCATCTGTGGCATCCTGCCGCGCAACCTCTTCAATCATTAGGTTTTGCTTCTTCAGCGCTGTCCGCTGAAGAAATGCCTGAACTTGCCGAAAAGACTATTAGAGCTTTTTTTGATGGTGTAGAGGGCTCCCACCCTAGCCGCAAAAACAGATACGCGGCGAGGGTGGGGCACCCGAACTCCATACCTAAAGGAAATCCACCGGCACGGGCTGATTCACGGGCAGAAGGAGGACGCCGACGATGCAGATAGAAGGGCGAAGCGACGATGCGGTTCGTCCTTCATGGGCGCATCTTCGTCTGCCACCCTTTCCCCGGATTGCTCTCCAGGTGTTGCGGCTGGTCAACAACGAAAATGTGCAGTTGCACCAGTTGAGCGAGCTGATTTCGTCTGATCCGGCGTTTGCCAGTGAAGTTCTCACCGTCGCGAATTCGCTTTTGTATGCTCCGCGGTTTCCCGCCTCCAGCGTTCAACAGGCCATTGCGGTGCTGGGCGCGAACAACCTGCAAGGCCTCTGCCTGACCGTGGGCGTGCGCGGATACATGGGCAAAGCATTGAACCAGCCTGTCATGCGGGACCTTTGGCGTCACAGCCTGGCCTGCGCCCTGATTGCCGATCAACTGGCTTCAGTGGGCTTCATGGACAGGGACATTGCCTATACCTCGGGCGTGATGCACGACATCGGACGGCTGGCGCTGGCCGTAATCCAGCCTGAAAAGTACAAACTTCCGCTGGAGGCTCATCTGGGTTCTCCGGCAAGCATGCTCAAGATCGAACGAAAAATCTTTGGCTGGGATCATTGCGAGGCCGGTCGGCAATTGATTGCAGAGTGGAACCTGCCCCCGGATTTTGAAGCGATTGTCGCGGAGCATCATGAACCGCGGAAAAAAGGCGACCACTGGGAGATGCTCGATTTGATCAAAGTGAGCTGCCGCATGGCCGACACGGCCGGTTTTCCGGCCTTTCCGGGGTGCGAGGTCACGCCCTTCGACGATCTGCTGAACGAGTTGCCGCAGCGGGAACGCGCACTCTTCCATACCACGATTGAGCCTCTGGCCATCGGAGTTGCTAAAAAAATCGATGTTATCGAGTCGGCTTGAAGCAGGGCGCGGGAAAAGCTCCATCGCCTTCGCCCGCCTGAAGAAGTTTCAATGTTGGGTGTCCACCTTCACTGGGCACCCCACCTTCGGCGCGTTTTTTGCGCCTATTGATCCGGCCCAAAAGAATGAGAACAGGGTGCCCCATATCTTCCGCGTTCTGTGCGGAAGATGCGGGAAAGCACGATGCCAATCTTTCGGACCGGATCAGTAAGATGGGATATTTCTATCTATCGAGCTACTTGCAAAATAGCCTTCAGACTGAAGATATGCGTCAGATCACAACTTGCAGTGGATCAAGCGCCCCATACCCCCGAGGGGTATGGGAGGGGGGGGGCCGCTACCACACAGTGGTTAGAGATCAGAGGTCGGTAAGGCCCACTCTCCTGACTCCTTCTATTGTGCGCCGCAGAGCGCTATTCTTCCGCATCAAACAGAGAAAAAGTGCATGCTACCCCAGGAGCAACTTGCAAAATTACCTTCAGGCGATTGAATGTGTCAGGGCACGACTTTAGTCGTGCCGCAAATGGCTCATTCAGACTTTCCGGCTTTAGCCGCTGCGGAATGGCAAATAGATGAAAACAAAGATACGCAGGGGCTAAAGCCCAACATCTTTTTGATCGTCTCCTGGCACGACTGAAGTCGTGCCAGGACACTTCTTGCAATCTCCAATGGAATTTTGCAAGTGGCTCCCAGGTTTGAAAATTTGGACCTAGGCCCCACGAACGAAGACCTGTCCGTGGGGACCCCGAACCTACACCCCACGGACGAAGACCTGTCCGTGGGGACCCCGGAGCACCCATTTATTTATGTGCGGAATTAGGATGCTTTGGAAACTGGGAAAACGACCCACAACGGCGTTTATCGGGACTCATCCGTCATCGTTTGCTCGAATTGTCGATGCCTCCAAACTCCGCCTCACCCGTGTGCACCCGGAAACAAAAGCCTTCTTCATGAACCGGATGATTACCAAAGCGGCGCGACAGGACTCTCCTGATAGATCGGAGCCGACGCTCCCGTATTGGAGGTTTTGACGATCTGAAGGTACGGCTTCACTGAGGGATCGTAGACAATTGTGATCGAGCCGCCATTTCCAGAGCTCCCATCGCTTCCAGTCATACCGTCTCGCCCATCTGAGCCGCTCAGACCGTTGGAACCGCTTGGGCAGCCAAATCCGCCTGATCCGCCTCCGCCTCCCCTGCCTCCTCTCCCTCCTCTCCCGCCGCTGCCTCCTGTGCCTCCATTTGCAGTAATAGATAGCGAACCGCCTTGCGGGTCAACCAGAAAATGCCGATCCTTTCGATTTGGCGCGCTTACTACGGCTTGCAACAGTGGGTGGGCGCTCACTCGCAACGTGATCATCACTTTCACGGGAGATGCATTGCTGCCTTTGCCGCCATCGCTGCCGTTGGTTCCGTCGCTGCCATCACTGCCTCTGCCTCCATCTCCTCCAGCGGAATTGTTGTCTGGATCGCAAGATCCCACTGAACCGCTTGATCCCGAGGTGCCGTCCGTTCCATTGATTCCATCCGTTCCAGACATTCCACTGGCACCGTCAAAGTGGACTACGAATGGATAGTCATATCGCACCGGTATCCCGAGCGATGCATGAAGGTCTGGATGGCTCGGCGCTGAAATCTCCACATTCCCGATCTTGCCGTCGCTCTTGCGGGGGTCGTGCGCCAGTCGCAACACGCCTTTTTTGTTTATGGTCACCAAGCTGGTTGTCACTTTCAGGTCGGACCAGAGAATCTTGCCTTTACCCTTCCCCTCAGTCACCCAGACCTTGCCACTCGTGTCGGTAAACGTCACCACTAGCGAAGTGGTTTCTCCCGGAGCCATCGCGGGACCCATTGGCAAGCTCGCCTCCATCGTCGTCACTGGCAACTTATCGAGGCGGACTCTCATCCCCAGCTTTACCTTGACTGCGGTACATCCCGTCAACATGACAGCCGCCGTCAAACCAATTGCAGAGAACCACAACCTTCCAGTGCTCATCAATACCCTCCATACATGCGCATTGTATTTTCTCTGCCCCTTAAAGACCGCAAGTAGCCACCGTGCGCATATCGTAGAAAACTGCTGGCGACTCATTTCGGCCAAGCCGGAAGTAATCAATGATGCTGTCAAGATTGAACACAGATTATACCGATAAGTTGTAAGTTACCGGTGGTCGGGAGCTAACCTGGGAAATCTGTTAGGGTACCCATGGTCTTACTTTTAAGACCAAAAACCTCAAAACCCCAATCGAAAAGAAAAATCACTCTTCTGAAGTCGCCATTGCGTGAGTTTCGCAGGTTCGGGAGCTGTTTCGACGGTGGAACAGGGGACTCGGAGAAAATCTGCTTGCCTTGGAACTTATGGGGTAGGCATCCGGCGCCCGGCCTCAAAACATTCTTCAGGAGCTAAACAGGCTGGGAGAAAAGGCCTGTTTTCAAGCTAAACGACCGAAAAACATCCCTCAGAGGCTAAAGCCCACGTTTTTTACGGCACTTACGGCACAACTGAAGTCGTGCCCTTTCAAAACATCGGGTTTTCCGCAGGCTGTGAAGCCCGCATTGATTTCAAGCGGCTTATGGTACGGCTAAACAAGCTGCGGAAAAAGACCGCATTTCGGGTATATTAGCGGAAAACGACCATCCGGGGCTGAAGCCCCTCGTTGATCCTATTGGCCTTATGCGGGGGTTGAAACCCCCGTCTCCCTCCGGATCGAGTGTTTCCGCAGGCTGTATAACGCCGTGGAGATTATGTGGCACGTACGGCACGGTCGAAAACGCTTTCTATCCCCTTTAGAATCTGCGGGAACATTTCTATCGCCCCTATGGGGCTTTTGGCTTTTTGTTGGCCCTTCCCAGGACTGCGCTTCGCTTGTTCTCCACCCCGCGAACGAAGACCTGTTCGCGGGGACCCCGGTCCTGGGCTATTCTCCCCCGCCCCCTCCGGGGCGGATGCCGCAGAGGCGTTTTCATCCACTTGGGTGAACCGAAAGCCCATGGCGGCACGACTGAAATCGTGCCCTTTCAAAACATCTGGTTTTTCCGCAGGCTGTAAAACCGCTGTGGAAACAACTTGCCACGTGACTCACGCAAATCTTATTGTCCCGCGAACTCCGAGCGGAAGCGGCTATAGCTGAAGTAAATCACCAGGCCGATCACCAGCCAGATGAGGAAGCGATACCAGGTGATGATGGGCAAACCGGCCATCAGCACGAAACAGAAGAGCACGCTCAGCAGCGGAATCACCGGACCGAAGGGGACCCGGAAACCGCGCGGGCGGTCGGGCTCGCGCACCCGCAGCACCACGACCCCGATGGAGACCAGCACAAAGGCGAACAGCGTGCCGATGTTGGAAAGATCGGCCAGCGTGCCGATGTCAAAGAGGCCGGAGGGGATGGCCACCACAAAGCCCGCCACCCAGGTGGAAAAAGCCGGAGTGCGGAATACCGGATGCACGTTGCTGAAGATTTTGGGCAGCAGGCCGTCCCTGGACATGGAGAACCAGACCCGCGACTGGCCGAGCTGGTAGACCAGGATGGAGGAGAGCATGCCCGCCATGGCGCCAAACAAAACCACCAGCCGGACCCAGTGGAGCATATGAGCGCCGGGATGGCCGGAGAGCTTTTTGAGCGCATTGACCACCGGAGCGCCGTCGTCCACCATCGATTGCCAGGGCACCAAGCCGGTCAGGCAGACGGCCACGGCCACATAGAGCACCGTACAGACAATCAACGTGGCGATGATGCCGATGGGCATGTCGCGCCGCGGGTTGCGGCACTCCTCGGCCGCCGTGGAGACCGAGTCGAAGCCGATGTAGGTGAAGAAGATGATCGATCCGCCGGTCAGGACGCCCGACCAGCCGTTGGGCATGAACGGATGCCAGTTGCTGGGATGAATGAAGCCGATGACCGTAAAGACAAAGATCAAAATGGCGATGAGCTTGATTCCCACCATCGCGTTGTTGGTATCAGCCGACTCGCGAATGCCGCGCACCAGAATGACCGTAAGCGCCAGAACGATGAGGAAGGCCGGAATGTTGAAGCCGAAGTGCCAACCGGGATGATAGATCCAGTTGCCAGAGAGGTCTTGCAGGCCGCCGGGCAGATAGGCAGGCGAAATCCAGGCGGCGGAGGGGTGCAAGCCGAACCAGTCCAGCAGGTCCACCACATGAGCGGCAAAACCCACGCTCACAGTCATGTTGGAGCCGGCATACTCAAGGATCAAATCCCAGCCGATGATCCAGGCGATCAGTTCGCCCATAGTGGCATAGGTGTAGGTGTAGGCCGAGCCGGAGATGGGGATCATCGACGCCAGCTCGGCATAACACAGGCCGGTCAGCGCGCAGACAATGGCCACCAGAAACAGGGAAAGCGCAATCGCCGGACCGGCGCCCGGCCGCCCGGCCAACGCTGTGTGGGTGAGAACGTAGTGCAATAACGGCGTATTCGCAATGCTGGGGGTAGCAAACTTTTCCCCGGAGATGGCCGTGCCGATGACCGTGAAAATCCCCGAGCCAACAACCGCGCCAATGCCCAGCGCGGTCAGCGACCACGGCCCCAGCGTCTTCTTGAGCGCATGCTCTGGTTCTTCAGAGTCGTGGATCAGCTTATCGATCGACTTGCGGGCGCCTAGTTGCCGTAGCAGTGCAGTTCTCCTCATCCCGCCTTCGGCGTGGACGTGTCAATCAAGGGACCTCTGGGTCCAGGGCGATTTTCCGGTTCGGAATGCCCTTGCCGCCGCCGCGAAGCGAGAGTGGAAATCCTCACTGATTCAACCGGCTCCGGAAGCAAGGGAAAAACACAGCCAGGCAATGGTGAAAACGAAAGCCCAATCCAGATGCACCTGAGCACACTGGCACGGGGCGCTCGAGTTCTTGCGGGGCGGAACCTAAAGCATTTCTCCTGTTTATGCGCAGCCTTTGGAGTTGCGCAAAGCGGCTTTTTCTTGATGAAAAAGCCGCTTGGAAACTGTTACTTCCCTCTATAACAACAGGAGAACCGCTCTAGCGCTTGGCCTGGCCGCGCACCATTCTTTTGACTTTTTTCTTCTTCGATCCGCGCGGTTCGGTCCGCTTCGCCTTGGGAGCGGCCTTCTTGCGGGCGGCGCGCTTCAGTTTTTTCCGTTCCTGCGTGTCTTCAATCTTGGTGGTATCTGCCACTTGTAACCTCTTTCGCTGCAATCTCTTCACGGTCTCCCGCGAATCATGTGAATGCACTATCTAGAATAACAGGCTTTGCGCGGCGGCGAAAGCGGCGCGAACGCAGGAAAAGCGGTGTTTGCCCTGTTTCCGACGTATAATCAAATTAGAGAAGAATTATCAGAACCGGCTTTCAAACTGGAAAAGCTAGGTTGGCTTTTGTGAGCCCACCGCTCCTGACGAGTTCCACACCGTACGCAACTTACCTGTTACCTGTTGACTGGAGTGAATTTATGCGTTCCGATATGCGTTCCGACAAAATACACCGCGTGCTTGAGCATGGAATGAACCGCTTTGAGGTTTGCCAACTGGTCGCCAAGGGAGTCAAGGCTACGCACAAGACCGGCGGACGCTTTGAAGATTCAATAAACAATGTGCTGGATTATCTGGGTTCCCACGATAGTTCCCAGGCAGGGATTCACCCGGCCGCAGCCGATCAGGAGAACAGCGATAAGGCTCTCAAGACTGCCGCGTAGGTTTGCCGGATTGTCCGCCCAGCTCCATTTCATTCGTGGGCGGCGACATTCCATTAAACGCAGAAAAGGGACGGCAGCGATGCCGTCCCTTTTCTGCTTGAATCAAAAACGGTTAAAAGGGTGGTAACCCTTAGATGACCGTTACGTTCTCAGCCTGCCAGCCCTTGGGACCCTTGGTCACATTGAACTGAACGCGCTGGCCTTCCTGCAGCGAGCGGAAGCCGCTCGACTGGATGGCGGTGTGATGGACGAAAACGTCCTCGCCGTTTTCACGGCTGATAAACCCAAAACCCTTGGCATCATTGAACCACTTGACTGTGCCTGTTTCCATTGTGTGTTGCTCCTCTGTACTGATTTACCGCGAACGCAATGAGGAAGTTTGCGTGCAGGTGGTTACCGAAACAGGCAAGAACTTCAGATCGAATTCTACGATGGATTCTAGTGTAGCACGGAATTGCCGATTCGCCAGAAAAAATTGGGAAAACAGAAAATATACCCGAGCAGCTCCAATTGTAAGCCAAAAACAGCGCAATGGACTCTTCGGAAAGCTCATACTGGCGTGCCCCCGGACTCTTCCACAAGGCTTCAGGCGAATGGCATGTCTCACTTCGCCCGATTTATCCGCGGATGCCGTTCCCATATTCTATCCAGCCAGAAATGCCAGAAACCGGTGGGAATATGGTCAGCGGGGGCTTGGATGATCAGGCCGGGTGAAATCAGCATTTGTTTCCCGGTAATTTGGCCAATAGAAAGGTTGAGACTGGCATGTTCGCATATATTCGCCTCGTCAACCGCGCGATAGGAACCTAAACGATAGTCCGAGGCGTTGTAGAGGCAAAAACCGTTAAATGACGAGGCGCAACGGGCCGGGATAATGCTCGTGATGCGTCTTTGATTGCGATAGATGCGTTCTTTATGAAAACGGTAATAGCTGAAGGGATTTTTCTTCGCGTCACTGATTTCCGTGTTCAGATGGGACAAGAAGCCGTATCCTTCAACACGCAGTGAAAGCAGGTCATAGTAAACGGGGAATGAGGATGCGCCAATGGCAAACAGAGACGTATCTGTTTGAAGCAGACTGATCGCCGCGCGAATCGAGGCTGGATCGGGTGGAAGTGTCATTACATTGTCCAAGTCTGTGACACAGATATAATCCGCTTCATTACCGCGCGCTTCTGCCGCATTCAGAAGCGCCTGTCGGCCCATGGCCATGCGAATCAGCCGGCTCTGGCCTTCCGCCATAAAACTCGTATTCAGCAAAGCTATTTTTGAGCTGGCTGCCTCTTCTATCAGATATCGAGTTCTATCGCGTGATCCATTCTCGCCTATAATAGCCGAGCAATTGAATCCAGAGTTATCAAGACGCTTCAGATAGGCGAAAAATGAGAGTATTGTATCAGCGCAATTGTGCGCAAGGCACAAAAAAAGAATGCTGGGCGATGTTTTGTCGGCGCCTATGTTAGCAACGGAATGCAGATCGTCGTGCAATCTTTTTCCTTCGCGCCATGAAGCGCTTTCCCGTCAGGCTATTTATCAGTTAGCTGCCGGCATCTTTTTGGCGCGGGAAATCTCAATCATGTTTGCGGATATTCCCAAGATGATCGCCACAATAAGGTTCTGCGTATAAAAAGCCGCTCGTAGGGGCAGGCCGAAATCCGCGGCATTCATCCCATCCGCAAAGCACAAGATAAGCAATACCAGAACACAGCGAAGCGCATGAAGAGGCGCTCTGTTCGGCGCTAAGGCGGCCGCGATATGCTTCCTTGCGAAGCGCCATCCCAAAGCGACTGTTTTGGTCATCATAATCAGATAGGCCGCCAGAGCCAGCCAGCCGGCATCCGCCAAGACCTGCAAAAAGGTATTGTGAGCGTTCCCAATCATCGAAACCACGACTAGTATTCCGGGGGAGACATAGTCCCGGAACAGCACTCGGAATCCTGCTTCATAGCCCATCCCTTGCGGGTGGGCTATGCAGTATTGGATGACAAACTTCCAGATGTCCGTTCTTCCGCTGGCACTGGCAATGCCCGCGGCGTCTTGGCCACGATTGAAAGTATTCCAAAGCCGTCCCCCCCCGGCAACCCCAATGACCACGCCGGAAAACAGAACGAGAGCCATGAATCCAGAAATGAAGATATACGCGGAGCGCTTGCTTGTCTTTGCCCAGCCTGCAAAAAGAATCGCGAGGCACAAGAACAGGGCGAGCTCGGCTCCTCTTGACTGCGTGATCAATGTGCCTGCCAGGCCTACGAGAAAGAGCACAACAGAACGGCCTTTTGATTCCAGGGAATGCAAGAATGTATATGCCGAAATAATCGCGATTATAGAGGCGGCTGAACCCACTGGCGCTATTGTTCCTCCCATGATCCGTATTCCTATGCCGGGTTCAAATGACATGACCATGTCCGGCTTAAACGGAAGCGTCAAAAAAGCTAAAGCGAGCAGCAAAAGAGATATCAACCTGAGAGAAAATAAGCATTGCATCCAGTCTGGAGGGTTCTTATAAGCATCGACAAGAAACTCCGCGACGCATATCCAGGCAAGGATATACAGGATGGAATATGCCGCCGACACTGGGCGGCTGGGAGAATATGTTGCGGATGCCAGATATAAAAGGCCCAGGAAAAAGGCGTATTTGAGAATGGATCGGATCTGCTTTGGAATAAGAATTGATTCCACGGCCATCAACCGGAAGATAGCTCTTGAAGAGATTGCGGCCAGGAATACTACTTGGAAAAAAGCCCAAAAGTCAATAACGCCCTTGGTCGCGTCAATTCCTCCATGCGGCCTGAATATGGGCGGGCCAAACGCCAGAAGAAAGATGGGGTACCGCTTCAGGAAGTTGACAAACGATAGTCTTTTACCGGGCCGCATCCCAGTAAGTTCGTCATCGTCTATCCGTCGCGCGGATTGCATCATGCTGTCTGCTTGTCCTTTTCTGTTATTTGCAATTTCCAGGCATTTAACAACCCGGTATAACTTTCCGGCCTCTGCGGTCCCATCCCGCGCGGATCACTGATCCTTGCGTCCGGCAATCTGTTCAGTCAGTCTGTCCCACGACAGCTCATTCGCCCTGACGATTGCGCCTGCCGAAAGCCGTGACAACTCCGTGGCAGACATCGACCCCAAAGAGATCATGGCATTCGCAATGCCTTTCACCACCTGAGTCTCATTCGCGTCTGCCGTCGGCACAACGATTCCGCAGGATGCGTTCACGATAACTCCAGGGCCTCCAAGGTCGAGACAGATAACGGGGAGGCCCTCTGAGAGCGCCTCCAGGACGGCCATTCCACCAGAGTCATGCAGGCTCGGGAAAACGAGAGCCGTGTAGCTGTGATAAGAAGCGATAAGTTGCTGCTGGGGAAGGCGTCCGGAAAACTCGACGGCATCCGCCACGCCAAACTGCTTCGCCACGCCACGCAACCACTGCTCATCCGGGCCTTCTCCCAAGAGAGTTAGCGTCGCAGACGAGATCGTTCTTCTGGCTTCAGCCAGTGCGCGGATCGCAAAATGCACTCCCTTCAAATGAAGGAGGTGCCCGGCGAAGACAAAGCGCGGAAACGCCGGCGGACGCCGCTCATCATGCTGTACAGCATCGCCTTGCGTTCCAATGGCAATATGCACAGCGGCTTTGGAGCGCCATTTGGGAGCGATTAGCCACAAACTGGCCGGCGTTGTCACGTAGATGCGTTCCGCTGCGGCAAAAGCAGAACGTGTAAGCGGACCATAGCGCTGAAGCAGAATTCCCAGGTCTCGCAATAACTCAAATGCCTTGCCACGAATGGTCATGCTGCGGCGCAAGCGGAACGGGGCGCGTTCTCCGCCCGCGATGGGGCCAATGATAAATGGAATTCCGAGCCGCCCCATGAAGGAGCCAAAACGCATCGTAGCAAAGGTCACATGGTAAACGCAGTCAAATGGCTTGTCGCGATGATATTGAGCGGCAAGGCGATATGCTCCCCACTGCCAAAGGATATAGCGGATACGAATCAAGCCAGCGCTCCCCGTAAGCTTGATCACCCATGGAGGAAGCTTGTAATAAATAAAATGCAGTTTGGAGGTGTGGCTTAACGGACTCGCTTCAATCGCGCCCCTGAAGTTAGAGTTTGTAATCACCCACACTTCATCCGCAAATGCCTGCATATGCAGAGCCCGCTGCCAGCCGACCTCCGGCTCTGAGCCTTCATTGGGCCTGCAGGAGCAGGCGGAAAGCAGAACTCTCATGGCTTCTCCAGATAGCGGCGATAGCTCCAACTGTAGCAGCCACTCAGCAATCTCCAAAGGATGCGCAGGCTCAAGGCAATCTTTCGGCGTAGCTCGTATGTCTTTGGCTTTTTTTGATTCTTCCAGTAGCGCGACCGGATCAGCATATCTTCCTGATTGCTCTGCGCACGCAGACTCCGGTTTTTCTGCTCAGGATAAAAGCGCATTCGCGACCACTGCCGCGCGACGTGACTGATCTTTCCATGCGCGTCGCTGAATCGAATCCACAGGTCCTCATCAAATGCCAGTTGGAAGGCCGGGTTCAGTCCACCGGCACGGTTATAAATTGATCTGCTCCAGAACATGGACATGCCCGGAATATAGTCATAAGTGTAAAGGAAGATGAACCGGTTAAACGGTATCTCCTTCTGTCTGCGCAAGGCTTTTCCTTCGGCATCGATCCACAGCGCGTCTCCGTACACGGCATCCGCATCGGGATGCTGGGAGAAATACTCTCCAACTTCGCGCAGCACACCTGGCTCGAAAAGGTCATCGCTGTTGAGAAAGCAGAGAACCTCTCCCGTGGCCTGAGCAAATCCTTTGATGATTCCCTGCGTCTGTCCGCCATCCGGCTCACTGCACCAGAATTTCATGTACTGCTCATATTTGCGAATAATTTCCGGACTCTCGTCCTTGGAGCCACCGTCAATCACAATCAATTCAAGATCAGGGTAATTCTGATCGAGGATCGACCGCAGAGTCATCTCCAGGTATTTCGCCTGATTGAAGGATGGCACCACAACGCTGATCTTTGGCATTGCCGTCATTGCGTTTCAGTCCCTTTGTGGAAAATTGCATTCATAAGTGGCGCAATTGGTTGATAGCTTGATTCAACGCGCTTCATTTCTTCCTCAGTCGTTCATTGCAGACTAAGTTTCGCGCAACGCAGTGTCAGCGCGAATCAGCTTCAATCGCGGACTCCGTCAACCAAAGAAGCCCGTTGACGGAAGTCTTCCAATTTAAGAGAGACTGAAAGCGAGAGTATCCACCCAGAGAAAGTCTCCGGTATAGACCGGCGTCCTTCAGCGTGCTTTGTATCAAGTCTGCAAACTGGCCGGCTGTCGCATCCAAGGGAAGGCAGAAGCCATTCTCTTGCTGGGAGACGTAGTACTCGACGCCTCCGGTTTTGGTGGCCAGGATGGGAAGGCCATAGGCGCTCGCCTCGCTGAAAACAATGCCTGCCGCCTCCGCTCGCGTTGGCAGGATGAAAAACGTGGAAGTCTCGTAAAGAGATTTGAACTTCGCCTGTCCCTCGGCGGACGACTTATTGATGCGCCCATACTGCTCGACAAACGGGGCTGCCGGGGCCTCGCAGCCGACCACGCGCAGCGTCGTTGGGATGCCGCGCTCATTGAGAATACGCGTTGCATCCCAGGCAATCATTCCGCCCTTCCGCTCCCATTCGACCCCGACGAAAAGCAAAACACAAGGGCGTGAACTGCGCATGCCAATCCACTCCACAACCTGATCGATTCCATGCTTGACCGGGATATTGGCGCCATTCGGCAGCACTTGGACAGCACCATCCCTTGTCTTGTAAGAATGCCGTGCATGGCTAGCCGCCCACTCCGACTTATAGATCGCATAGGAGGCGCGATTTATGGCAGCCTGCTCCTGCCGGTTCCCAATCTCTATCTCCCTTGGCGGTAAGTGAGAAAATGCGCCGCCATAATAATCCTTCATTCCCTGAAAGACAGAATCTACCCAGAAAAGCACCGGAATCCCGGGGCTGAGATACGAAACCGGAATAGAAGAAACAGAAATCGCCGCATCGAAGTTCCCCTCTGCAAGGCGGCGCTCAATCTGCCGCGCATAACTGCGCAGGGCCAGCGGGTGACGATCTATCTGAATATTCTTATGCCTTAGTTTCTCAACAAAATACAGTGGAGCATAAAGATACTTGAACCAGCGGTTAAGAGGACCAATAACTTCAACCTCGACGCCCTGACGGCGCAACTCATTCAGGATGTGAAACGGCCCGCCCGAAAACACTCGTATATCTTCCGGATCTCGAATTGAAACGAAAGCAATCCGCATCTTTGAAATGTGTTTCATAAGTTTTTCCTGAACCTTGCGCCAAAGGGCACATATTTGCACAAATCTCTAACTCGTAACCGGCAGTCCCAGTAAAGCCGTTTGAACCGCGGCACGAAATGATTTACATGACTGTGCTTGATTTCCCCTGCATTGATGAGCCGGGGATTGATATAGATATGCCCGCCCTTTGTTTTGATTTGTTTATGAAGCGTCACATGCTCGCATATTTCATCGCTGGCGTCGTCCAGCCCCACATACTCCACACCGGTAAGAGCTGCTCTGCGATACACGGCAAGCCCGCCAAAGGCGGAGTCAACCTCAATCCACTCGCTATCTTCAGCGATGGTAATCATCTTTGAATAGATGGCTGCCTGCCGCGCCGCTTCCCGCCGGATGCCATGCTCCACCAAAAAGCGATTCTGTTTCAAGCAGTCGCAAGGGCTCCATACACTGTGCCGCAAGGCCCAGATGTCGTAGTAGCGGCCGCGCTGGTTCGCCGTGCAAACATCCCATCCAGTTTTCTCCCAGCAGGACATCAGGCCGGAAGCAGTGAGCAAAGTATTTACGCCGTCGAGATCCGCAACAATCACATAATCCACATTGGCGTAGAGGGGGTTTGACTGGAGTTCGTTCAAATATACATTTCGGCAATGCGCGAGGCGTTGCGTGCGAAGCGGTAATGACTCGCGCAAAGACCCGAGGGAGAGTACCCGGAAATCAGGAATCTCATGACTTAGTTTTCCAAGGGCATCAACTGTCTTGTCGGTGCTATCCGACTCAACGATCAACCACGACAGGGAGCGGCACTGGCTCACGGCGCTGGAAATCGCGAGAATATCACGACGGATTTTCTTCTCGCAGTTTCTGGCGAGTCCAACAATCAGGAAGTTGCTCTGTGAGAAGTTGGCGCTCTCGTTTTGCTCAGTCATTGCCGGTCGCCGTTCGCATTCTAATAAATGCCACAAATGATTCCAATAACACGCTACGAATGCTTCCGTAGTTCAGGCGGAATTTCCCTTACGACACGCGCCGGATTCCCGGCTGCGATGGTCCAGGGAGGCACATCTTTGGTGACGACTGAGCGCGCGCCAATAATTGCCCCTTCTCCGATGGTTACGCCCTTCAGCACAACCACGCCGAAGCCCAACCATGCGTAATCGCAGATGCTTATGGGCGAAGCTGCCACATGATTCCAGTTCCTATTTGCCGAAATGTTGTTAGACGGGAAATCAATCAGGTGCTGATTGTGGTCAGCGATGCGGTCCAAATAAGAAATCGAGTGTGAGTCGTTATCAAGGATCGTGCAACCCCATCCAATTGTTACAGCATTACCGATAGCAATCGAAGAGCGCGAAATCACGTTTGTTCCAGTGTTGATAAAAACCCCATCGCCCACTGTAATCTTGCCTTCAGTGCTCTCAAATGTAAACCGGTTCAGCAGCAGGCAGCGGTCACCGATCCGAAGCGCAACATCATCCCGCGGGCAATCAAAGCGCATTTCAAATGCTGGACCAAGCAGCGACTTGCCCATACTGACGTTTCTGCTTCGCGCCACTGCGCGATAGGGGTTGTAAAACAGACGATGTCTGATTTTCCCGATGATATTCATCTATTTTCGATCCCCTGCCAAATTCCCGAACAACTGTTTCGGAACTGCCTCAAAGCTCCCAAGTCCTCTTTCCCCAGGGGCTAAAGCCCATGCCAATTTCAGGCAATTTACGGCACGACTAAAGTCGTGCCCTTTCAAAACATTGGCGTGTTCAGAGATTCTTTAGGGAAGCTCTGATTAAGTCTTCTCCGGCGCATTGCATTCCCTCAGGGGCTAAAGCCCGAACTGATTTTGCAGGTTTTATGTACGGGCTAAAGCCCGTACCCTTCAAATCTGCAACTCGTTCAGAGCTTCCTTAGGATACTGTGTTTTTTACCGCCGAAGCCAGGCGAGCTTCCTCCCCGGTATTGCCCTCCATCTTTGTTTTTGCCAAGCGCCTGAACAGATTCCGAATCAAGAAAAAACATACCGGATAGGTAATCAGCATTTGCGTAATGATGGACCCCAGACAGACGCCTATCACGCCCAGACGGAGCGTAAAAAATATCGAAAGGGCTAGGTTGCTCAGGCTCACAATGACCGCAGTGATGGCTTGCACTTTCAGCACGCCTGCTCCATTGAGGAGATACGATGTCACCTGGCCAACCGCGTTTACGACTCCCCATACCGCCAGAACGATCAGCAGCGAAAGCGGCGCGTGCAGCGATTTGCCGAAGAAGACATTGAGAATCCACGGACCGGCTAGCGCCAGAAACGTGCAGAAAAAGACTGAGACCGCCAGCGCAAGCCATAAAGAGCTGAAAAAGACTTTGCGTACCCAGGCCACATCGCCGCGCGCTATCGCTTCTCCATAAGCGGGCCAGAGCGGGGTAATCGCCATGCTTACCACCGAGGATACAAAGCTGAAAAGCTTTTGCGGCACGGCATAAGCAGCGACGGCCGCCGTGCCCATCACCTGCGCAATGACAATGTTATCCGAGGTGTAACCAACCGCAACGGCGCACTGCAAGACAAAGAACATCAGGCCGAGCTTCAGAATCTTGTGCGCGGAGCTTTTGCGATAGGCATGCCAGCTGGGCAGCAGCCAGGGATGCTCGCGAAACAAAAACCAGCCATTGAGCACGATGGCGGCAACCGCTCCGAAGGTGGAGGCGAAAACCAGCCAGGCCAGACTGCCGTGCAGGGCAATAACAACCAATAACGCGAGCAGCGAGGCAACGCTCCCGAAAGCGGCAACGATCTGCGAGAAGTATCCCTGTTGCAGTCCTGACTGCGCGCGCCCGACCACGCCCAGAGGAATATTTACGATAAACCAGCAATACAGCACCAGAAACGCCCGGGCACCCTCGGCGGCCACAACTCCGGACTTCACGTTGAACAGCCGCATCCACGGCAAAAACGGGTAGGCGGCCGCGCCAGCCACGGCAAGCAGGGCGGCGATGCCCAGCATCATGACGAAGGCGCTCGATATGTACTCCTTGGCCAGGCGTTGATCGTCTTTGCCGTAAGCCTCCGAAATGGCATTGACCAAGCCGTTGCCGATGCCGAGATCCGCGAAGCCCATCACCGTAATGATGGAAATCAGCACCATCCAAAGCCCGTAGCGCTCCGGCCCCAGATAGGAGTAGGTCAGCGGCATGGTAATCAGGGTTGCCAGTATCCCAATCACTCTGGCCACGCCGGTTGAGACTATCGTCAGGGCAGCACGGCGCAACCGCTCTTTGGAGCGTCCTCCCTCAGTGGACTTGTCAAAGGGACGCAGGCGAAAGAGCGATGGCAAGCGCCTGATCTGCGAAAGTGCTTTGATCGGTTACCTCCCGTGAGGGGCCTGAATCGACGGCTAGAGCATTTCTCCTGTTGCTATAGAGGGAAGCCACAGCTTCCGAAGGGCTTTTTCATCAAGAAAAAGCCTCCTTGCAAGACTTCAAAGACTCCACATGAACAGGAGAAATGCTCTAACTGGCTACAGCCGTACCCCATGCGCTCTGGTGTCTCTGACCGGATGGAGAAGTTTCATTGAGTTCGTGGTTTCCCACATCTCAAAATCAAGATGTGGGGCACCCAGCATGAATTGGCAATTCTTGATCCGGCGCAAAAGATTTGCATTGTGCTCTCCCCACCCTAGCGACAAGAACAAAGACGTCGCGAGGGTGGGGCACCCGGCGCTGGTATAACTTCAAATTGCCAGAGACCTAGCGCGTGGTGTAAATGGCCGCCGAAGCAGCCGATGACAGAATTCCGGTTGTGGAAGAAAACGTAGACCTGACCTTGCTCATGGGCACGTAAACGATGTCCTGCGTCTGAAGCACGAGCGGCTTCTGGCTTCCCTTGGCAATGTCGTCATAGGAAAGAGGAAAATCCAGCACGGTTCCGTCCGGATTGCGGCGAATTACCCGCAGACCGCTGGTCTTGGCCTGCGGAAGTGTTCCGCCACTGAGCGCCAGGGCCTGGGCGACGTCCAGCTTTCCATCTTCCTGCATCAGGTAACCACCGGGCTTGTTGACCGCGCCCAGAACATAGACGATGCCCGCCCGCGGAACAAGAACCGCGTCGCCCGGACGCACCAGAATGGAAGCCGTTGCCCGCGTGCCCTGACTGCGAGAATAAGGAACCTCATCATCCGCCGCGTCATCATCGTCGCCGTGGCGAATCTTGATGTGCTCACCCGCCAGAGCCGTTACGCCGCCAGCTTCGGCAAGGATTTCACCCAGCCTGGTGGGAGCAATCAGCGCCACCCGCCCAGGATTCGCCACTTCTCCTGTGACGGTCACATATTGACCGGCGTATTGTTGCACGTCGACGTTCACCTGCGGCCGGACCAGAATCTGGCCGTCCTTGAGAGCAGCCTCAAGACGCCGGGCCGCCTCCGTCAAACTCAGCCCGCGAACACTCACCTTGCCGCACAGCGGAATTGTCAGATTTCCCGCGGGGTCCACGCGGTACGAATTGGTGAACTCGGGGGTGTCGTAGACATTGACGCTCAGCAAGTCTCCTGGCTCGATGCGGAGTTCGGAGAAGTCCTTGGGAACGATAACGGGCGCCTGGCCCGGAGATGCGGCCTCTGCCTTGCCAGTGGAGGTGGCCGCGCCGATTCCGGGAGGCAGGGAGACTGAAGCCCCCGTCGACTGGGCGTTTCCCGTCGCCGTGATCATCGCCGCCGTCAGGGCCGCGCCGAGCAACAGAAGGCCGTGGCTGAAGGCAATCCTATTTTTTGCCATAGTAACCCTGCACATTGTAGCCATACACGCTCCGGTATTCCGTTGCCGACATGTCCAGAGCCTCAATCACCATGCCGAGGACATGAATGCGATTCCGGGTAAGGATCTGGACGAAGCTGCGCAACGCCTTTCGGGAGGTCCGGCCAGCGCGCAGCACGCCGAGGGTTCCATCGCAATGGGTTCCCACCATGATCGCATCGGCCACCGGCAAGAGGGGCGCATTGTCCACCAGCACCAAGTCAAATTGTTTCCGCGCGGTTTCAAGCACCTTTTCGATCTCGCCCGATCCAAGAAGCTCCGAGGCGAGCGGGGATTGGTGGCCGGCGGGCAACAGGGTCAGGTTCTTTTCGACCGGATGGCTGGCCAGCGCGCCTTCAAAGGGCTTAAGACCAGCCATGACATCCGTCAAGCCATCTTCCCGCGCCACGCGAAAAAGGGCGTGCTGCCGGGGGCGCCGAAGGTCGGCGTCAATGATAAGCACCCTCAAGCCGACCGCGGCAAAGGCCAGCCCCAGATTGTACGTCAGGTAGGACTTGCCCTCCCCAGCCAAAGCGCTGGTAACGGACAGCACCCTCAGCTTCCGTCCCACCCCGGAGAGTGTCAACCCCGAACGCAAGCTGCGGAACGATTCGGCCGTGGCGCTTTCCGGAGCTATCAGGAAAGCGCTTGATTCGCGGTCCAGAACGCCTTCCCGCGGCTTGGTTTCCATGTGGTAAAAGGGGATCATGCCGAGTACCGGCATTTTCGACACCGCCTCTACCTGGGAGCTGTCCTTTAGCGTATCGTCCTGGCTTTCCAGCAAGTAGGCCAAGCCGGTGCCCAGGACAAGACCGCTGAAAAGGCCGACAAGAATGAAAAGAACAGGCTGCGGCATATAAGGCCGGCCCGGCGACCGCGCTGGATCAGCAACCGCTACATTGGTCGCGCTGCTGCCCGCGTCGATGTTCGCTTCCTGCAGCTTGGCATACAGAATGTCATAGAGCGCGCGGCTGGAGCGCGCCTGCTCCATGAGAACTCCCAGATGAACAATATCGTCATTCATCTTGCTGGTGACGGTTTTCTGCGATTCATAGGAAGAGCGCAGAGCCTTTTCATTCTGCTGCGCCAGTAGAAGATCGTTCTTGGCCCGCTGCTTGATTTTTGCAATCTCGTTCTGAATCTGTTCATGAATGGACCTCGCCTGACTGGCAATGTCGGTCAGACGGGGATTCTTGGCGCCATACTTGGTTTCCGCGCTGGCATAGGTCACCCGCGCTGACGCTTCCTGCTGCCGAAGCGTATTGAGAATATCCAAGCCATTGCCCTGGGACATGACTGTCGAACTGGAAAGGCCGGGCAGAGAACTGGAGCCAATCGTCGAGATCAGGTCCGGATTTTCCGTTGCCGTAAGGCGGTAGACCGCCTCGCGTCCCAGGCGCACGGCCTCGGCCTGGGTCACCTCATCGTTCAGCGTCGAGAGCCGCGCCAGCTCGGGTATCTTCGCAGAAGCGCCACCACCAGCATCGGAGGCGGAGCCGCCCAGCGTTGCCAGTCCAGGCATGGAGGCGGAAAGATTGTGGCTCCTCTCGAACTCCATCACGGCATTTTCCGACTGGGTGACCTTGCTGGAAAGATCACCCAGTTGAGTGGAAAGCCACTGCGACACATCCTTGGAGGAGTTGAAGTTTGAACTAAGAAGATAGGATTTATATTCGGCCACGACCTGGTTGGCAATCTTTGCGGCTTCGACTGGATCCCTGCTGGTGTAGGTAATGGCTATCAAGCGCGAATTCTTTACCTGCTGTACTTGCAGATGACTCTCGAAGTTGTTGATAAGACTTTCCCGCCGCGTGGCGGGCAGAGCGTCCTCACTTACAATGGGGCCCGGCTCCTTGCTGAACCGGTTGGGATTCTCAAGGCGCAGCATTCCCATTTTGCTCATCACAGCCAGGGCAATCGAGTCATCCTTGATAATTGAGCTTTCGGTCTCTGTCTGGATTTTCAGATCATCCGCGCCTCCTGATTCCATCGAGGCCAGGCCGGAGAGCATGGCCGTCCCCGCTCCCTTTTGCTCGTTGAGTTCGATGGTTGCCGTGGCCCTGTACTTCGGATGCATGACAATGCAAAGAAGAACTGCCGCCAGCACGCAAATAACCACGCAACCTGCTACGACGGCTTTCCGCTTCCACGGAACAAGCGCGAGTTCCCTGAGAGACACCTCGTCCTCGGGGTCGAAAAAGCGGCCGCTATCGGCGGACCGGTCTTCGGTGTGGTTGATTGGCGTTTCTTCCTGTTCTGTCAACTGGAATGTCCTCTCTTCGGTCTGCGGCTGACGGTCTGCGGAAATGAGCATGATTCCGTTAACACGAACTCAATGAACACAAACTATGCCGGCAAATCCGACGAGTTATCATCGTGCTCCGTTTTTGAACATAGCTCCGCTTTCCTCACTTGCGTGGGGCGCTCATATATACCATTCCGTCAGAGAACAATGCGCCGCTTCTGGCTCACTTGCGGGAAGAAATAATGCTTCCTCATCCCGCAGATCTTTATCTGTCTCATTGGAACATTAAAAGGCCATACATCCAAGGATAGACTAGCAACCCTCAGTACTTCAGTCAACCAATGAGCAGCAAGGCCAGCGTTGCCACTCACAGCCTCATAAGGACTGGCTCACTTTCATAAAGAGCATTCCTCGCTATATTCCGGTATCTGCTTCATTCCAGAAGGATAAGTCAATCAATTGCCCTGTAAAAACGAAGGGTTCGGCCGCGCTGGACCGAGATTGGAATTACTGATCCGGCCCGAAAGATTGGCATCGTGCTTTCCCACATCTTCCGCACAGAACGCGGAAGATATGGGGCACCCTGTTCTCATTCTTTTGGGCTGGATCAATAGAGGCGCCTTCAGTCCGGCAAGACGGGCATTCCGCCGGCGTTTTTGATCTAATTTTCTTCTCCGCAGGCTTAGATCTCTGACAGGATGAAGAAGCACCTTGAGTTCATACTTTCCCAGGTCCCAAAATCGGGACCTGGGGCACCCAGCGCTGGTACAACTTCAAATTCCTAGAGCCATTGCACACGGAGGGGTTCTCTTGGAGGCACCAGCCGGTACTTGTACGTGTCTTCTCCCAGCATCAGTCCACCGCATACGGCGTACCCCATCGGAACCGAAAGCGCCTGACGGAGCGAGGCAAGAACGGACGCGGCGCGAGTTAGAAAACCGGCCCAGCAGACGCCCAGGCCGCGTGCTTCAGCCGCTAACTCAAGATAGGTCAGGGCAATGGCGCAATCCTGTTTTGCAAAGCTATAATCCTCTGGCGCACAGGCCACAATTAACACGGGAGCTCCGCGCAAAACCCGGTCATGTCCCTTTTCCCATTGCTCCAGCATTGGCGAGTTGCTATCCAAAGTGCGTATCCAGTTCATTGTTTCGGCCGCCAGCGCATGCACCTTTGCCGCGTCGTCAACGGCAATCCAGCGCACCTTCTGGGAGTTGGAGGCCGTCGGAGCGCGCCGGGCCACGTCCAGCAGCGCCTCCAGGGTTTCCCTGGGGATGGGCTTCTTTTTGAATTCCCGCACCGACCGCCGGCTCAGCAGAAAACTGTCGATCAGCTCCGGAGCGGGCAATTTATCGGCCGCGGGCAAAAAGGCTCCCTGTGGCAGCCCGCTGTGAGTCAAAGCGCCGGTGGGGCAGACGGCAACGCAGTGACCGCAGAGAATGCAATAAGTCCCCGCAACTTCTTCAGGGAATCCATCCTGATTGAAAGCCAGAACCATGGATGGACAAACCGCCACGCAGGCTCCGTCCCTTTCGCACAGATTTGTATCAACTGCGATCGGACTTGTCATCGGAATTCTCCATTGTTACCTTCCCAGCCGGGCGAGTGGAAGGCGACGAGTGTAGTGTACTCCCGCAAGCTCTTCGTGGAGCATGGATGATTTTGCTGCAATTACGATGCGGCTGAAGCATTTTTCCTGATGGTATAGAGAAAGCCCCTAGGTCTCTGACCGGATGAAGAAGTTTCATTGAGTTCGTGGTTTCCCACATCTCAAAATCGAGATGTGGGGCACCCAGCAATGGTACAAAATCAAGCGGTCAGAGACCTAGGGGGAAAATGCTCTAAACTCGTGCCCCTTCAAAGTATTGACTTATTCAGAGTTATTCCATAAGTTATCCACTGCCCGCGGAGGATCAAGCGATTGGCCGCATCCCTTTGGCGCGCGCCGGGCGCGGCCGGAGAAACGGCGTCGGAATCAGCATTTACGGATGCTGTTCGATGGCGATCAGAACACTGCCGGAGTTTCCGGTGACGGCCAGACCGGTCATGCTGGTGGCCACGCCGGGAACAGAGGCCGGGGCAAAGATCACGGTTCCGTCGAGGGCGGATGTGGCCGTGGCGGCTTCTGTGGTCAGCAGCTCCGCCTGCGCGCAGCGGCCATGCGCCGGACAGGCTGGAGTCCAGGCGTAGAGCGCCTGATAGAACGTGACCGTGCCGCCGGCCATGGGGTTGCCGTCCATGTCCAGCACGCGCAGCACAATCTGGCTGGGCGTTCCGCTGACCGAGAGGCTCTGCGAAGTTCCAGAGACGGCTTGAAGCGTTGCGTACTCCGGACGAGCGCCGAAGGCGGTGTAAGCAACACACTGGCTGCCACCGTTCAGGCAGGCGGAGGCGGTCGCCGTCTGGCCCTCGGCCAGCGGTCCCACGGTGAGCGCCTTGGCTGCGATGCCGCTGCTATTGGTGGTAACGGCGCCGCTCTGGAAGGCGATGCTGCTGCTGGAGGTTTGCCATGTCACTGTTTGGCCGCTCGAGGGAAGGCCATTTGCCAGCGCCAGGGCCTCGGTGGTCCAGGCGGCCGTGGCTCCGGCTGCCAGTGAAAGCGTGGAGGAAAGCGACGTCAGCGTGGGGGGCGTTCCCCCGCGAAAGTCCGCCTCCAGGCTGGAGCCATCGGTCAGCGAGGCAGTTACTATCGACCACGTACTGT
>Ga0224525_1000151_pt1 | contig 35299 bp, 22 predicted proteins | sample CFST100metaG_FD_179874 | JGI IMG/M metagenome (GOLD analysis project Ga0224525, IMG submission 179874) | Peat soil microbial communities from Stordalen Mire, Sweden - C.F.S.T100 | ecosystem: Environmental > Terrestrial > Soil > Wetlands > Peat | place: Sweden: Norrbotten County, Stordalen Mire...
TTCACTTCTTCCAGTAATGTTCTTTATTTTTCCGTTTTATTAAATCTTGTCGATAATTCAGGGATAACTACAATCGGTGATTATTTTATGCATTTTGGCGCCACCGCCGGAGCCGCTGTTACTATTTTTGGCGCCAGGCTGGGAGCCAAGTCTGTCAATTCCGGGGCAAATTATCGTTTCATGATCGAGAATACTTCAGGCGGAACACCAACATTCACTGAGTTTGCCCAGGATCTTAACTTCGGAACAACTTACCTGGTTGTGGCTAAATACGATAAAAGTGCTTCGCCCACTATTGCCAGCCTTTGGGTAAATCCGTCCAGCCTGGGCGGAGCTGAACCATCCGGATCAGTCACAAACAACAGCGGAACCGGAGCTTTTGCCACCTTTGCCTCCATTTGTCTAAGGAACAATGCAACAACGCCTAAAGTTGAAATCGATGAGATCCGGGTTGGGCCGACCTGGGCTGATGTTACACCTATCGGTGGAATTGTTGCCCCCACCATCCAGGCACAGAACATCACCTTTAGCAGTATTTCAACTTCAGGTATGACTGCCACCTGGACCAACGGTAATGGTGCCAAACGTGTCGTTATCATGAATACCACCAATAGTTTTACTAACCCTACAGATGGCACCGATCCTGTTGCAAATACGGTTTATAGCGGATCCGGAGAACAAGTGGTATATAATAACAATGGTAATTCGGTCAGCGTCACAGGCTTGAGCGCTAATACCACCTATTGGTTCAGGGTTTATGAATACAATGGCTCCGGATCGGGTACCAAATACCTGACCACAACCGTAACAGGAAACCCAAACAGCCAGGTTACTGCTGCTTCAGCAGTAGCTCCGTCAATTTCATCGCCGACATCAGCAAGTATTACAAATACTACGGCAGTTCTTGGTGGTACCATCACAGCTGATGGCGGTGCATCCATCACTGAACGCGGAACTGTCTGGAAAACTTCCCCCGGGGTTGCCATTACTGACAACAAGTTGGCTGAAGGAGGCACTACAATTGGCATCTTCTCGCATACACGTTCCTCCTTGTCTCCAAAAACACAGATCTATTTTAAAGCGTATGCTAAAAATTCAGTGGGGACAAGCCTTACGACCGAAGTCTCATTTTTCACACTGGCAAATGAACCCACTTCGCATGTCACTAACTTTACAGCAACACCAACCGGGGCAACCAGTATCAATTTAACCTGGACGACACCTGCAGCAGGCGCTGATGGCTACCTGATTCTTCAGAAAACAGGAGTAGCCGCTCCCACCGGGATCCCTGTTGATGCAACAGGTTACATTGTTGGCGGTGTGCTTGGAGATGGTACTGTGGCCGCATTGGTCACTCCCGGCTCCTCGCTTGCAATATCCATCTTCGGTTTATCACCAGCAACACAGTATTCATTCACCATCATTCCTTATGCATGGGATGGCGCTAACAATGCAACATATAATTACTATACGGCACCGACAATTCCTAGTGCCACCGCCACCACCACCGGTACAGGACCTGCCACCTACATATGGCAAGGGGCTGATAACGGATTATGGACCTCCACAACAAACTGGAATCCTACCCGTTTTGTTCCTGCAACAACTGACATCCTTCAGTTTAATGATGGAAGTACAAAAACAGTGACTGCAGTTCCAACCGAAACGATCGGACAGCTGATCATGGCAAACAATACCACCATTAACCTTCAAAGTGCTGCAGCAGCTACTCTTACCATCAGCGGCATTGCCGGTACTGACTTAGTTATCCCGGCTGGCTGTACGCTGAATCTGAATGCAGTGAATGCCATCACCCTTGCAATTGCAACCGCTGCCACAGGCAGCATCAGCGGGAACATGACATTTTCTTCAACAGTAGCTACTGCACACCGTCTCACTGCCGCCGATCCTGGTGCGATCATCTTTAATAACGGCTCGGTCTTTACAGCTGGTACCAACTTCTCTGGAAATGCATTCGGAACTGGCACTGCAAATTCAGTCATTTTTGCCAACGGGTCGACTTATATTCATCAGGCCGGCAGTAACCCCTTTGTCAACAATCCACCCAATAGTATCACTATTTTCCAGGCAGGAAGTCTTTATAAACTTATTAGCAACTCCACTCCGTCCTTTTCCGGTAAAACCTATGCTAATTTTGAAATGGATGCGACAGGGAGCACTGTCACCACAACCGGGGGTAGTGCTGTTACCATGGATAACCTGATCGTTACCAATGGAATATTGAATTTTAATATGACCGGTACTCCAGGACATTTGATCAAGGGGAATATTTCGGTTGCCACCGGTGGCACACTGAACTTTGCTCCGGCTTCTGCAGGAACGGTTACCTTAGGCGGAGCCACTGCTCAATCGATTTCCGGAGCTGGCATTATTACCAATAGCACCAATTCAACTCTTGAGATTTCAAATGCAGCCGGAGTCTATCTGAATACTTCGAATGTTACCTTGAATGGCAGTTTAAAACTTACAAATGGATTGCTTTCACTTGGAACGAACAATCTTGTTTTAGGTACGACTGGAACTATTACAGGCACTCCCACAGCAACCAACATGATCGTTGCAACAGGAACAGGACAATTACAGAAGGGATTTGCAACAGGATTCACTGGTAGTTTCATTTATCCCGTTGGAGATAATACTCTAACCCCGGAATATTCTCCCGTAACACTGAATTTTACCAGCGGAATCTTCGCAGCCGGGAATTATGCAGGTGTAAATCTTGTCAATGCCAAATATCCGACTGATCCAAATAATGTCAGTTACCTGAGACGCTATTGGAACCTTACTCAAAGCGGGATCACCGGGTTCACCTGCAATGCAACTTTTCAATATGTATCTGCAGATGTAAATGGTACTGAAAGTCAAATTTCAACTACCTTGGTCAACCCAACGCCCTATTTTGCTTATGATCCGGCAAATATTGCCCTGCACCAGCTTACAGCAAGCGGATTAACATCTTTCGGAACATACACCGGTACTCAGATACCACCTACTGTAGTTTCAACCGCGGCCACTGCGATCGGAGCAAACGTGGCAACCCTGAATGGTACCGTGAAAGCCAACAACCTCATCACATCTGTAACTTTCGAATATGGATTGACCACCAATTATGGCACTATTGTTCCGGCTGTACCTGCCACAGTTACAGGTAATACGGTTACCGGCGTATATGCGATCATTTCTGGCCTGACACAAAACACCACCTATCATTTCAGGGTGATAGGCGTTAATTTATCAGGAACATCCTATGGGGCCGACATGAATTTCGTAACAGCTTGTCCTATACCTTCTGCTGCCGGCTCAGTAACCGGTCCTGCCAGCGTGTGCAGTCCCGGAATCGGATATGTATATTCTGTTCCTGTAATTGCTTATGCCACAACTTATAACTGGACGGTACCTGCCGGAGCACTCATTACTGGTGGTGCAAATACAAATACAATAACTGTTAGCTTCCCGGCAGGTTCTTCATCAGGGAATGTTTCGGTTTATGGTTCCAGTATTTGCGGAAATGGTACGGCTTCTCCTAACCTGGCCGTTACCGTCAATGCCTTACCAGTTCCCACGATCACTGGTACCGCCAACTTGTGTATTAATTCCGGCTACTACACATACACAACCGAAGCAGGAATGACGGCCTATACATGGACGGTCTCTTCTGGCGGTATTATCAACTACGGATCAGGCACAAACCAGGTCACGGTCTCGTGGATCACGGCAGGCGCACAAACCATCAGCGTCAACTATACAGTCCCCGGAGGTTGTTCCGCAGCTTCACCCACAGTAAAAAATATCACGGTTAACCCGCTTCCCGGACCCGCCGGTACCATCACAGGGATACCCAGCGTTTGCGCAGGAACATCCGGGTTTCATTATTCGGTTACCCCAATCACCAATGCCACAACCTATGTCTGGAATCTGCCGGCAGGCGCTATGATCACTTCAGGTTCCGGAACCAACGATATCGTTGTCAGTTATTCCACAACTGCTGTTTCCGGAAACATCACGGTTCAGGGTAATAATCTTTGCGGATTCGGCATTATCTCTGCCCCCTACCCTGTCATCGTAGTCCAATTACCCGCTGCAGCAGGCACAATAACCGGAAATAACTCAGTTTGCGAAGGCGATGCGGGTATTTCTTATACCGTATCACCGATTGCAAACGCTACCGGTTACGAATGGACTGTTCCCACCGGGGCAATCATCGTTGCCGGGGCAAACACGAATTCCATCATTGTTGACTTCCCTGCACCTTCATCATCCGGCAACATTACTGTATATGGAACCGATTTCTGCGGAAATGGAATCGTTTCGCCAAACTTCGCCGTGACCGTCAAACAGCTTCCTCCGACACCCACAATTACTCAAAACGGGGATACAATGACTTCAAGCGCATCCACCGGAAATCAATGGTATTTAAATGGGACACTGATCCCGGGAGCAACGGGACAGATCTATGTTGCAATTCAATCCGGCAACTATACCTGCATTGTTACGCTTGATGGTTGCGGCTCTGCTGTATCCAACATACTCATTGTGATCATTACCGGAACCGGCGATAAAAATTCTGCAGGAACGATCAGCGTTTATCCGAATCCAAATGACGGGCAGTTTGTTCTTGAGATCGAAAGTACAACTGCACAGGAAACCGCTTACGACCTGTTCGTGGTGAACAATCTTGGTATGAAGATCTTTGAACTCATTGATATGAAGGTAAAAGGCAACTTCCGGAAAAACATCGACCTTCGCCCGGTCCCGAATGGAGTCTATACCATCATCCTGAAAAATAATGATCAGAATGTTTTAAAGAAGATTATTGTGAATAAATAGGCATTAGCCATTGGCCACTTGGGAAAAGGGATGAGTTCTCAATAGTTAACATCACTGCTAAGACGCTAAGGCGCGAAGAGTTAAAAAATCATTCATTAACTTTTTCGCGCCTTTGCAGTCAATATTCATTCTTCATTTTTCATTCTTCATTAAAAAAGGCCGTGGGAAAGAAAATTTTCTGTTCTCTTTTATTGATCACCTGCTTTTCTGTCTCTTCCCATGCCCAGTATTACAGCACCGGACAAGATCCGGCATCATTGCACTGGAGGCAGATCCGGACGAAAAACTTCCAGTTGATTTATCCACAGGACTTCGAAAAAAAAGGCCAGTACCTCGCCAACATCCTGGAGATCGTCCAGCGAAATGAAACGAAAACTTTATCTGCAAAAGTTCCCTGCATCCCCATCATAATCCATTCCCGGTCTTCTGAATCCAATGGAATAACAGTGTGGGCGCCGAGAAGGATCGAATTTTATCCCTGTCCGCCTCAAACCATCTATGCAGAGGAATGGCTTGAACAACTCGCCCTTCATGAATACCGGCATAGCGTGCAGGTCAGCAAGATGAACCGCGGATTTACAAAAGTGCTTTCATATCTATTCGGCGAACAGGCAACCGGGGGCATACTCGGACTATACGTACCGGGTTGGTTTCTGGAGGGAGATGCGGTTTGCACCGAAACGGCACTGTCGAACTCCGGTAGGGGAAGAACCTCTGTATTTGAAAATATCCTGAGGGCACAGTTGCTTGATAAAGGGATCTGGTCATATGATAAAGCGGTACTGGGATCCTACCGTACCTTCATCCCCGATCAATATGAGCTGGGATATCCCCTGGTGGCCGAAGCCCGGAAAATCTACGGACCTCAGTTATGGAATACCGCACTGGATCGCACGGCAAAGTTTCCTTTCATGGTCGTTCCTTTTTCTTCTGGAATCCATAAGGTGACCGGACTTCCAAAAGTAATGTTTTATAAAAAGATGCTTTCTGATCTTACCAATGAATGGAAAAATCAGGAGAAAGCTCTCACTTATACCGATTGCATCCCGATAACAAAAAAAGACATTAATAATCACTCCATCTACCTTCACCCGGTATTTCTGAATGATTCAGTCATCATTTCAGAAAAAGAATGCATGAACGATCCCGACCAGATTGTGAAGATTGACCGGAAGACCGGGAAAGAGAAGAAGATCGTGACGATGGGAACGGCCCAGGATGAATCCATTTCCGTCAGCAGGAATTTCATTGTCTGGTCAGAACTGCAACCCGATGCAAGGTGGCAGAACAGGGATTATTCCGTCATCCGGATACATGATCTGAAAACCGGTACGACCCGCAATCTCACCCGGAGAAGCCGCTATTTTGCGCCATTTCTCTCCCCGGATGCCAAACGGATCGCCACCATTAAGCTTGACCCGCAAAACTGCTGTTCCATTGAGATCCTGAAACTCCCTGGAGGAAAAACAATAAAAAGCTTTCTCCTGGAAAAAAATGCCCTGGCCCTTACGCCCAACTGGTCTCCTGACGGGAAAACCCTGGTCTTTATCATCCTTAATGAAAAAGGGAAAAGCCTCGCCGGGTTTAACATTCTTTCCGGGAAGATACAGTATTACCTTCCCTTCAGCTTCACCGAGATCTCCGGCCCCGCCTTTTTTCATCACAGCTATCTCGTTTATGCTGCCGACTATTCGGGAATCGAAAACATTTATGCTGTCGATACAAGTACGAAAAAGATTTACCAGGTTACTTCCTCCCGGTTTTACTCCAACAATCCCGATATTACCAGTGAATTCAGGGATATGATTTATTCTGATTATTCTTCGGACGGGCTCAGGGTTGTCGAGACCAGGATCGATACAACACGCTGGATCCCTCTCGAAAAGATCACCGATACCTCCATCAAACTCTATGCGTCGCTGGTTCAACAGGAAAAGGCAAACATCCAGGACAGCATCCGCGATCGCCGGATTTATAAGATGTATGAATCCGATTCCTGCGACCTCATAAAAGATACCATAAAGGGAAAAGTTTATGGCTCGAAGAGATACAACAAGTTTCTTCATTTATTCAACCCCCATAGTTGGGAACCAGCCATCTTTGATGCAGGCAACCTTACACTTAAACCTGGAATTTCAATACTTTTCCAGAATGTTTTGAGCAGTATGTTTGCCAGTGCAGGATGGGAATACAACACCAATGAATCCACCGGGAAGGTTTTTGCCAACCTTAGTTACCAGGGTCTCTACCCGGTTTTTAACCTGGGTTTTGATATCGGCAACCGGGCTGCTTACTATCTTATCGCCAAGAACGAAAGGGTCCGGTTTACCTGGCAGGAGATGAATTTCAAACTGCATGCAAGCATTCCCTGGAACTTTTCACGGGGAAAATATTACCGCTACCTGACCCCTTCCATCGGCACCACGATGATTGGCATCACACACAATGCTTCCACACCATCGCGGCTGACGAAAGGATTGATCACGACGATCGATTACGAGCTCTCCGCCTCCCAATATCTCCGGTCCTCCGCAAAAGACATGTTCCCCATAATGGGCCAAACCCTCGACCTCAATTTCAGGAATACGCCCTTTGCCGGTAACCAGATGGGCGACATTTTTGCAGTACAAACCAACCTCTATTTTCCCGGGTTCTTCAAACATCAGGGAATTTGGGCCTACGGCGCATACCAGTCGTACCACCGTCGCAATGATACCTTTTACACCTATGCCAGCATCATCAACTTCCCAAGAGGATATACCGGGATGATAGATGAACAGGTTATGAGCGTTGCCTTGAATTACAAACTGCCTCTTTTTTACCCCGACCTGAGCCTGGGATCGCTGGTATATTTTAAACGGTTTAAACTGAATCTATTCTTCGACTGGGCACAGGGATGGACAGGAAAACAAGTGAACATCTACCAGTCAACCGGAGCTGAACTCACAACCGACCTGCACCTGCTGCGATTTCTTTACCCGTTTGACCTGGGGGTGAGAGCTGTCTTCTTCCCGGGAGATTCATCATGGGGATGGGAACTGCTTTATGCAATCAATCTATAGCTGATAAACTGATGAGTGGTGAGAAGTGAGAGATGAGAAGTGAGATTTCACTTTGTAACTTTGTGGTTTTTCATCCAGCATCCAGCATCAATAATTTAAAGGTTTATTTTGCTACCTTAACTTACTGTCCTAAATTTGGTGAGTATTATAACCTGCTAATCCATCACCATGAATCGCAGGCAAGTGACTTTCAGTTGATGAATTATGAAAAGACAATTCATTTTTTTAATTAGTATAGGCATTCTGAACCTTTTATTATTTATAGGAGTATTCAAACTTCTTCAACATGACAAAATTTACCATCATACACTTGGTGTTATCTCGGAAAACTATGAAAGAACGGGAGGATGGGACAATTATGAAATAAAAAAAACATCCCGGCCATATCTTCAGATAAAAAATGACAATTTTGAAACCTGGGATGCAGGAATTTACAAATGCATCAGTGAAAGAATGTACAGGTCTGAATATGCTTGCTATGGCCATGTAAGATCAGCTTTTTTTCCTCTTTTCCCACTTCTATGGAAAATAACACATTGTACTCCCATCGGTATTTCTATTATTAACTACTTTCTCTTTATTTTATCAGTTGCTTTTCTTGTGATGTTTTTACTACAAACAACATTATCTGATAAATTAGTCACTTATGCTCTCCTTATTACCCTGCCCTCTACTGTCATTTATTATATACCCTATACAGAGGCTCTGTTCTTGTTTACGATGACGATGGCTGCAATTGGGTTAATAAAAAAGAAATATTGGATGTTTTTTGCAGGTAGTTTTCTAATGTCAATGGTAAGACCCGCTACCGTTTTTATACTTATTGCAATAGTGCTTGCTGAATTGGTAATTTTCATTAAAAATAAGAATTATCGTTCATTAATAAATGAATTAATCATTAAATCCTTACCATTTTTGATTGGATATTTCTGTGCCCTGTTCATTCAATATTTATTTTCCGGATCATGGACTGTATTCATAGAAGCTCAAAAATATTGGACCGGAGGAGTTCAACTGGTCAAAGGCATCTCAGATTGGTCAGTTGAAGGGTTCGGACTTTCTTCTTTTGCAATATTCTTTGTATGCCTGCCCGCAATGTTATTTATCTTATTTTTGCTTGTTAACAGGAGTAGAACGACAGATTATATTTTAAAAATCAAAGATTATGACACCGGGTATTTATTTTTAATTTCTATTTTTTATTTACTCGGAATTTTTGGTTTTACACTCCTGACATCAGGAGGGAATTTACATAGCTTTTCCAGATTTACTTTAGCTTCCCCTCTTTTTTATATCTCAGTATTAATTTTTCTTAATTATTTATCCGGAAAACCGTTAAAGTTATTTGTTTTGATTTTTATCACATTAAATATTTTACTGGTTCTGTTTTTGAATTTTGTAGGTTACGGTGGTGGGAGGATACAATTTTCGTTTTTCGGACTTTATATGTTTATTGCGATAAGCTTATTCCTGATCATAAAAAAAACAATATCCCAGTCAGCGCAGATACTGATTATGTCAGCACTGGTAATACTGGCTACTATTTGGAATACTTTTTTATTAAATATTTTTTTTAGTAATGGTTGGATTTTTACATAACAATGGCTCATAATCAATTATCTGATTTTTTATAATTATTACTAACCAAAAACCTTTGCCCATGAAAAAGTCATTCTTGATCCTTACCGCACTATCCATGTCGTTCTTTCTGACGACCCAGGGACAATCGAGACAAAGAGAAATCGGACTTGTCTTTAATAACCTGGATAACTTCGGTTTAACTTTCAGAACCGGAACAGAAAAAGCCCTCTGGCGATTCACTACCTTGTATTTGTCAGGAAATAATACGACTCAAAATGCCGACAGCATAGAGACTAAATACACAACTACCGGATTCGGATTAAAATTTGGCAGAGAGTACCGGACAACCATTATTCGTAACCTGGAATTCAGGTATGGGCTTGATTTATCATTTAGTTATAGCTATTCAAAGAGTGATAATAATGATAAGTCAGTATCAAATCAGGATATTATTCAGAAAAGTAACACCTATCATCCCGGGATAAATTTGGTATTGGGATTTAATTATATAATTCTTGAAAAATTAGTGATCGGAGCAGAGGTGATGCCCTCTATTAGTTATACTACTGGGACAGGTTCCGTGAAAGCATCCAATAATAACAATGAGACAAAAAGTAAAAGTTCCGGTTTCAGTTATGGTTTTTCTAACTCCCCTGTTTTAATATCTGTAATTTATAGGTTTGGGAAAAAGAAGTAACGCTATCATCGCGAATAGCCAATAGATGTTTTACTTTTGGTAAAATTTCTTTGCTATGAACTTCAAACAGTCAACCTCAACTGATTTTCAGCGAATTCTTCCGGTTTATTCAATCCTGATCTTCGGAGTGATCTTATTATTTCTGAATTCCGCTTCACAGGCGCAAACGAAAACGGGCGAGCATAACAAATTGACATTACCCAATGGATGGAGCCTGAGTCCGGCAGGAAGCCAGGTTCCCCTGGGTGATCTTCCTCTCAATATAGCCGTCACACCTGATCTGAAATATGTGGCAGTCACAAACAACGGCGAGAGCACACAATCCGTGCAACTCATCAGGATCAGGGATCAGAAACTGCTCGACACCTATGAAGTCGGGAAATCCTGGTTGGGACTGGTCTTCAGTGATAACGGCAAAAGCCTGTATGCTTCCGGAGGAAACGACAACTGGATCGTTCGATTTGTCATTAAGCACGAAAAACTGGTATGCCGCGACACCTTTGAACTCGGGAAACCCTGGCCTGAAAAAATTTCCATCGCCGGGATCGCAGTCGACGAATCCAGGCATCGCTTATATACAGTTACCAAAGAGAATAATTCGCTATATATTATAGCGACCGACACTAAAAAAATTCTCAACCGGATTTCACTCGGAGGCGAAGGATATACCTGTCTTTTATCTCCGGATAAAAAGCACCTTTATTGCAGCTGCTGGGGTTGCGATAAAATTGTGATCATGAATACAGGCTCCCTGGAAATTGAAGGAAGTATCCCGGTGGGTGATAATCCCAACGATATGGTCATTGACAGTAAAGGCAAAATTCTTTTTGTGGCTAATTCCAACGATAATTCAGTTTCTGTGATCAACCTTGAGCATAAGGCTGTTATCGAAACACTGAATGCAGCCCTTTATCCAATCACACCAACCGGATCGACGACAAACAGTGTGGCCCTGAGCCAGGATGACCGGACACTTTACGTTGCTAATGCTGATAACAATTGCCTCGCCGTTTTTGATGTAACAATCCCTGGTCATAGCAATGGATCGGGATTCATCCCGACAGGTTGGTATCCGACTTGTGTACGGGTCGCGGGCAAAAAAATTCTGGTGGCCAATGGCAAAGGACTTTCTTCACTTCCCAATCCCAAAGGGCCAAATCCTACGAAAAAAACGAACAAGGTCCTGTACCAGAAGGGCGATATTAAAAAAGGTGAAGAAGTTCAATATATCGGTGGCCTCTTCAAAGGTACGTTGAGCGTGATTTCTTCACCCGATAAAGAAAAACTGGCCACATGGACACAGCAGGTTTATGTTAATACTCCTTACAACAAGGGAACCGAAGTACAGGCACACGGCATGCAGGGGAATCCGGTTCCACGCCAGGCAGGAGAAACATCGCCTATCAGGTATGTCTTTTATATCGTCAAAGAAAACAGGACCTACGACCAGGTATTGGGTGATATGCCCCAGGGAAACGGGGATACATCTCTTGTGCTTTTCGGTAAAAAATACACGCCCAATCAGCATGCCCTGGCATCTGAATTTGTACTGCTGGATAATTTTTATGTAGATGGAGAAGTCAGCGCTGACGGGCATAACTGGAGCCTCGGCGCATACGCCACCGATTATCTTGAGAAAACCTGGCCGACCAGTTATGGAGGTCGTGGTGGCCGCTATGATGCGGAAGGAACGCGCGAAATTGCCAATAACAAAAACGGGTTTATCTGGGATTACTGCAAAAAAAATGGTGTCACCTACAGGACATATGGCGAATTTGCAGATGATTACAAAGCCAATATCCCCGTTCTCGAAGGACATTTTTGCAAATACTATACGAGCTGGGATCAGAAAGTGATGGATACTACCCGCTTCAGGCAATGGAAGCGCGATTTCGACTCCCTGCTCTCGATTCAACAACTGCCCCGCTTGAATACCCTTCGCTTTATCAATGATCATACGGAAGGATTACGGATTGGCCGTCCTACACCTTTCGCTGCAGTGGCCGACAATGACCTCGCAGTGGGATTATTCGTGGAATACCTGAGTAAAAGTCCGATCTGGAAGGAATGTGCAATTTTCATCGTGGAAGACGATGCCCAGAACGGACCCGATCATGTTGACGCACATCGTAGCACGGGTTATGTTGCCGGGGGACTCGTGAAAACGGCTTTCGTAGACCATACCCCCTATTCCACGTCCTCATTCCTGCGGACGATTGAACTGATCCTGGGATTGCCACCCATGAGCCAGTATGATGCTGCAGCTGAACCATTGTGGCGTTGTTTTGATACATCGGCCGGTCACCCTGCATTTCAAGCAAGGCCGGCAATGACCGATCTTTTTCAAAAGAATACAGCATTCAATGAATGGCAGAAGAAAAGCGAGGAATTCAATTTTAGTCGGGAAGACCGGGCTCCCGACCAGGAACTCAATGAGGTAATATGGGTCGCTTGCCGCGGCTTATTAAAACCATGCCCTGCCCCGGTACATGCGGCATTCGTCAAGATCAATGATGCTAATGATGAGTAATTCGTCTTGATCTCCAGACAAAAATAATTTTCATGATTTTACTCCTCTTTTACAACCTTTTCAAAAAAACAGCATCTTATGAAAAGGAATTGTTTGAAAATATTTTATACTCATTAATCCTGATCCTATGCAACGAATTATTACTATTTTTCTCGTGGCATTGTGTCTCACAGGCTATACACAACCCGGTACATTTTTCCCAAAGGGTATCGGTGGAGGAGGATCTCTGTATTTTCCAAAGATCAATCCTTCCAATGACAATGAATTCTATGTCAGTTGTGATATGAGTGAGTTGTTTCACAGTACCGATTTCGGCAATTCATATTCACAGATCCATTATTCACAACTGCAGGTTTTCAGTAATTCAACCTATGAGTTTACCAACGATCCCAACATTGCCTATTCCAATTTCAACGATGGAAACTCAGGATATCCTGTAAAAACAACGGATGGTGGTATTACATGGAACACCATTTCAGGGTATAACCTGGGTAATTATGGGACTGTTTACAAGATGGTCGCCAACTATGACAATCCCAATCAATTATTGATCGGGGCATATGGGGATATCTTGTTTTCCAATGACGGAGGCACTTCATTCAATTTGGTCAAGCATACTGCGAATATGGGTGCAGGTTTGATCATCGGGGGCGTTGTCTGGGATGGAAATAACATCTATATCGGGACGAATGAAGGCTTGATAACCTCTTCAAACTCGGGAGGAACATTTTCAGTTCAAACAACTACCGGTATCCCGGCGGGGCAGGAAATCTGGAGTTTTGCGGGTGCCAAGAATGGAGGGATGATCCGGTTTGTATGTATCACAGCCAATACGGGTGATGTTTACAATGTGGTAATGCCCTGGGAATATTACGACTTTGCGAAGGGCGTTTATACAATGGACAATGATAATGGAACCTGGGTTTCGAGATCAGCAGGTTTGAACTTCTCCAACGATTTTGTGATGTATGCTGCAATGGCAGAAAACGACATTACCACGATCTACTTAGGAGGCCATGACAATAATTTAAGTGCACCCTTAGTTTACAAATCTGATAATGCAGGGATCACCTGGAATAAAGTATTCAATACTACAAACAATGCCAATATTATTACGGGCTGGGAAGGCGCAGGTGGCGATAAAGCCTGGAGCTGGAGCGAGACCTGTTTCGGGATTACCGTGGCGCCTGGTAATGTCAATAAGGTGCTGTTCGGAAGTTATAGTAATGTTGAATCCACATCAGATGGCGGTATAACCTGGAGACAAGCCTATGTGAGCGTTGCAGACCAGCACCCCGCAGGATCGGATACGCCAATAAAACAAACCTATACCACCATCGGACTTGAAAACACATCCTGCTGGCAGGTATTCTGGAATGATCAGGACAATATGCTGGGTTGTTTCAGTGATATAGGAGGAATCCGGAGTACGGATGCAGGAAATAAATGGGGCTTTACCTACAATGGATTTTCCGTGAATTCGTTGTACCGTATTGTGAAAGCAACCAATGGAACCCTTTATGGCGCCTGCTCAAACATACATGACATATATCAGAGTACCCGATTAAAAGATTTACAATTAGATGCTTCTGATGCCAATGGTAAGATTGTCTTTTCTTCAGATGGCGGAGCAAACTGGACAACTCTTCATTCTTTTGGTCATCCCGTCTTCTGGTTGGCAACCGATCCTAATAACACCGAACGAATGTATGCTTCCGTAATTCATTACGGCGGCACCCAGGGAACTCAACTCGGTGGCATTTATATGACCAACAATCTTTCTGCCGGTGCAGGTTCAACCTGGGTGAAGTTATCGAATCCCCCGAGAACAGAAGGCCATCCGGCTTCTATTGTGGTTCTGAATGATGGCAACATGGTTTGTTCTTTTTCAGGAAGAATAAATTCCAGTGGTGCATTTACCAATAGCAGCGGAGTATTTCTATACAACCCTGTGTCAGATTCCTGGAGTGATAAAAGTGATCCTGGCATGCATTACTGGACAAAAGACATCGTTCCGGATCCGACGGATGTTACCCAGAACACATGGTACACGGCCGTCTTTAGTGGTTGGGGTGGTGCACCAAATGGATTGGGCGGTTTATATAAGACGACCGACAGGGGCAACAGTTGGGTGAAACTTACTGGTCCCCAGTTTGACAGGGTTACTTCCCTGACATATAATCCTCAGAACCCCAACCAGGCCTTCCTGACTACCGAGACACAAGGGCTTTGGATGAGCAATAATATGAATATGGCAACACCCACCTGGGAATTGGTAAGCAGTTATCCTTTCCGCCAACCGGAAAGGGTTTTCTTTAACCCTTATAATCAACATGAGATTTGGGTAACCAGTTTTGGCAATGGAATGAAGATGGGCTTTCTCTATCCGGCTGGCACAGATGAGATCATTAAATGCAACCCGCAGATAGTGGTCTATCCTAATCCTGCAAATGAAAAAATAGTAATAGAAACAAACGTTATTTCTAAGAATGGCACTTTGTCTATTATAAATATCCATGGACAGGAAATCCTGACACAAAAAACTGAAGGATTTAAAACGGAAGTGAAAATAAGGAATCTGCCTTGTGGAGTTTATTTTATTAAAATATACGGTAATAAAAGCATTTTCATTTCGAAGTTTGTGAAAGAATAAATCGCAGTCAAAAAAATGTGTTACCAGGAATCTTTTCAACACATAGGAGAATATGACGAAAATCCTTTCATCCGATTCCCTGTTTCAGTATAAATTGATCAGGAATTTGGTTTTTCCTTTTTATTTATTATCTTGCATGCGTGAATCAAATGATTTCCATACAGGAAACTCTGTTTCAGTTGATCAAAGGCTCATTGCCCCAAAACATCTCTTTTGTTCATGCTATTTCTGAACTTTTGGGAATAAGCTACGACAGCGTATACCGGAGAGTCAGGGGAGAAAAAGAGTTAACGCTGGAAGAACTCAAAGCGATCTGTGAAGCTTATGACATTTCGGTGGATACGCTCTTTAATCTTAAAAGCCATCATATCAGTTTCAATTCCCTGGCCATCGGGGAAGAGGGTTTCAGTCTGGAGAACTGGCTGCAAACCCTGCTGGTGGAGATCAAAAAGATCCATCAATGTAAACAAAGCGAGATCATTTATGCTGCAAAGGACATCCCGGTATTCTATTATTTCGAATTCCCGGAAATAGCGGCTTTTAAATTCTTCTTCTGGCAGCAAGTCCTGATCCCTTCAGGCAGTATTGAAAATAAAAAGATAACGCTGGACATACCCGGAAACCTGTTTGAAACCGGGCGCCAGCTACTTTCGTACTACATCCGGATCCCTGTCATCGAGATTTGGAGCGAGGAGACCATCTCCAGCATTCTCCGCCAGATCGAATATTGTTTTGTAGCGGGTTTTTTCGCCCGGAATGAAGATGTTTTCAAGCTGTGCGATGTACTGGAAACATGGCTCAACCATGTCCAGAACCAGGCTGAACATGGGTTCCAGTTTATGCTTGGAACACCTCCGGAAGGAATTGAGAACAGTTACAAATTGTTTCACAATGAAGTGCTGGTGAACGATAACACTATACTGGTTACGATGGATGGCAGGAAAGTTTCTTACAATACATACAACATCATCAACCAGCTGATCACTACCAGCCCGGTTTTTTGTGACCAGATCGAGAAATCCCTTCGGAACCTGATGCAAAAGTCGACCATGATCAGCGGAACCTGCTCAAAAGAACGCTACCATTTTTTCAATGTCCTCCATGAAAAAGTGAAAATGCTCCGTTGCATAATCGAGCGGATGGGGTAATCTTTTTATTACTATTCAGGTCCTGAATTTCACTTCAAGGATAAACTGTTTTTAAAAGCCATCACCGTATTCCGAAAGAGGATCGCCATCACTACTGTCATCAAACCGCCCGGGATAGGCAGAATGGCGCCGGCGATGTGTTGAACAGAATCTACATTGACCCCGCCCCTGATCACCGGAACCAATTTATTTGGATCATTTTTAGAAGGGACTTCCCTCACCAGGTTGGAATAAATATCGATGATACAAACACCGGAGTTCAGCCATTCCGGCCTGATATATTCCGGTGTTTTGGATACCACCACCAAAAAGTCGGCTCTCTTGCAATGCTCAATGAGTTTTTGGGAATTTTTATTCAAGAAGGTTACCGCGCAATCATCCGGTACCACCGTTGACGCAGCAGTCTTGACAATCATATTAGTCAGCGTGTTGGAGAAGAATTCATCATCGAGGAGAAAAACCCATTCCTGGTCTTTCTTCACCTTCATCCCAGCCTCCCTGAACATTTCAAATAAGGCAGCCGGCAAACACATCGGATATTTTATTGTTTGAATATCCGGGATCAGCGTACTTAGCATATTCACCGGGTGGAACCCTTCCACTTCTTTACAGGGATCTATTTTATTGATGATCCGGATCGGATTTAAATGTGCAGGTAAAGGCTGGAGAAGAACAATGGCATGAATTTTATCGTCATTATTTAATTTTTCGATCAGATTGAAGACCTCTTCTTCCGTTACATCATCCGGTTCAATTTCCTTCCATACCTTAAATCCCAGCGCTTCCGCTAACTGAACATGGAGGGGTATGTTATATTTCGCGAGGGGGACACAGGAAAATCCAATAAATGCAATTCCGGGTACCCGGTGATACTTTTCCCGCAGTACGATTATTTCATTTTTAACTTCGCCAAAGATCTTTTCTTTAACGGAATCTCCTTTGATGATCATTGTTTCCATGATAGGTGGTTTTTATTCTTGACATCCCGAAATTACTTTAGGAACAAGGATAGGCAAAACTGAGTTCAGCAAGCGTGTTCGCATCATTTGCAGTTGCCCGTAATCCATATTTCAGAATACAAGTTCCGTTGCGAAACTTGCAACTCCGGAAGGGACCAGGGGCTGAACTGGGTAAAAACAAGAAAATTATTTTCCTGAACCGGTTTATTCAATAAATAATATCCGGAGCTCCATCAAAGGTTCCGCTACGGGCAGCTCAATGTGAACTCCCTTAAGGTGATGACTCAAAAATTATATTGTCAGGAATATACTCAATACATCTATTTTTTTAGTTATTTTTGAATTTCGCAGGATGGAAAAAGCTAATGATCTATATTAAATGAAAAAGTAATATGGAAAAGACCTATAAACAATGTCAGAGTTGCGGAATGCCTCTGAAAAAAGACGAAAAAGGCGGTGGCACCAACGCCGATGGAACAAAAAGCAACATGTATTGCTCCCATTGTTATGAAGATGGCAAATTTTCCCAGCCGGATATAACAGTCAGTCAAATGAGGGACCGGGTAAAAACGAAATTAAAGGAGTCTGGGTTCCCGGGATTTCTCACAGGGTTATTTACCATAGGAATTCCTAAACTTGAACGCTGGAAAAAAAGTAACGTATAAAAATCTACTTTAACACCTTGAAGAATAGATGACCCGTCTTAACCAATTTCTCATTTACGACGAACTTCCGCTATGGTCGGCCCCGTTTGGCCTGACTCTCCTGGATACGATACGGCTGAAGAAGGGAATAAATATCCTGGACATAGGCAGCGGTGGCGGGTTCCCGTTGCTCGAGATCGCAGAACGGGCAGGAAAATCAGCTTTTGTTTACGGGATCGATCCTTCGACCGATTCCATAAAAATGATTTCGGAGAAGATCAAACGAAAAAGTATATCAAACGCCTTTATTACCAGGGGAGTGGCCGAAGAACTTCCTTTTCCCGATCACTTTTTCGGATTGATCGTTGCCAATAATGGTATCAACAATGTTCAGGACGAACGGAAGGTTTTAGTTGAATGTTCCAGGGTTTTATCCGATCAAGGCCAGATGGTGCTTACTATGAACCTGCCGCACACCCTGATAGAATTCTATGAGCTTTTTGAGCAGGTACTTCTTGAATGCGGGCTTGTAGAGGAAGTCAGGAAGTTAAAAGCTCACATTCATGCAAAACGCAAATCGGTTGAATACTGGAAGGAAACCATCGAAAAAGCAGGATTCAACTTCCGGTCGATCAGTGTTGATGGATTTAATATGAGATTCGCAGATGGGACGGCTTTCATGGGACATTATTTTATCCGTACTGCTTTTCGTAAGCCCTGGGATGAGATCACCGGGAATCCGGAAATCTATCAGGCGATAGAAGATAAATTGAACAGGCTTGCTGCTTCAAACGGGGAAATAACAATGTCAGTGCCCTATGTCTGTTTCGATTGCTACAAAACAGAACGCCTTTTATCCTAAAAAGCAATGGCCCCGGAAACCCAGGGCCATTGTTCTTTTTCATTCACTCAATTACGCTTTCAAGCTTTTACTTGGCTTGAACTTAACGACTTTCCGGGCGGGTATTTTAATTTCCTTCCCGGTTTGCGGATTTCTTCCTTTCCGCGCAGCTTTCTGGTAAACCAGGAAAGTCCCGAATCCTACCAGAGAAATTTTCTGACCTTTGCCCAACGTTTTGGAAGCGATGGTCATAATCGAATCCAATGCATTCTTGGATTTAGCTTTTGTCAGCTTTGCGCTTTTAGCAATGCTGTCGATCATCTCGGCTTTGTTCATGTTTGCGTTTTTTAGGTTATCAAATAAAAAAGACTGCCGAAATTAGTAAAAAACTCAGCAAAAGTCAAGTATTTCCTACATTTACATTTCCAAAAAATCCATGATGATCATATCACGGTCATTTTACCGAAGGGAGGACGTTGTTATAATTGCGCAGGAACTACTGGGTAAGATGCTGTTCTCACAATTTGAAGGAGCCCTTACGGTTGGCATCATCGTGGAAACGGAAGCGTATGCCGGGGTCACCGACAGGGCTTCGCATGCCTTCGGGAACAGGCGAACTGCACGAACGGAAGTGATGTACTCTGAAGGAGGTACGGCCTATATTTACCTGTGCTATGGCGTTCACTCGCTCTTCAATGTAGTGACCAATAAGAAAGATGTGCCGGATGCCGTGTTGATCCGGGCTATTAAACCGGTTATAGGAACTGATACCATGCTAAGGCGCTCAGGAAAATCGTTTATGGATAAATCTTTTGGGACCGGTCCTGGAAGGCTATCAAAAATCATGGGTATTCATTTCAGTCATTCCGGGATAGACCTGACAAAACAGCCTTCGGGGATTGACGGACAGGGAATATGGCTGGAAGATGAAGGAAGAATAATTCTGCCAGAAAATATCATCACCGGGACGCGCATCGGAGTAAAATATGCTGGCAGGGATGCCCTCCGCCCTTACCGTTTCAGGATCATGATTTAAAAAAGTCCCCTCCCGAATACTCGGGAAGGGACTTTTGGTAAAAGAATATACCAATTAAGGTTTACTTAACTTTTTTGGTCAGTTCAGCACCTGCCTTGAATTTTACAACTTTCTTTGCAGGAATCTTGATTTCTTTTCCATTCTGAGGATTTCTTCCCTTACGTGCAGCTCTTTTGGAAACTGAGAAAGAACCGAAACCAACCAGTGCTACTCTTTCACCCTTTGACATTGCTTTGGTAGTAGAAGTTACGAAAGCTTCTAAAGCCCTCTTAGCTTCAGCTTTTGTCATTTTTGCATCAGAAGCAATAGCTTCGATCAATTGAGCTTTGTTCATTTTTTTGATTTTTTAGTGAATACTTAATTTAAAACACCTGCAAATATAAGCCATCAAATATTTTTGTCAAGTGTTTTTTTTCTAAAACCATTGAAAATGTTAATAAATCGGAGTTTTTGTTAATAACTCGATCGCTGAAAGCCTTACCTGATAAGCCATTCAGATGAAATGCATTCCGTATCCTTTCAGAAAGTCCAGTGAATTCATGGCTTTTCGGCCGGCAGGTTGCACCTCACATAGGTGGATAAAGCCATTCCGGACAGCTATTTTAAAATATGTCTTTCCGTCGCATACGATCGTACCGGGCCTCAATGAATGGGGGATAATTTCCTGCTGTGCACGGAATACTTTAAAATAAAAGGAGCTCCTGTCAGATGCAACCATTTCGGTAAAAGCTCCGGGATGCGGGCTCATTCCCCGGATAAAGTTAAAAACAGTCAGCGCCTCATTGTCCCAATTGATCCTGCAATCCTCTTTGTGAATCTTTGGTGCCATCTTTAATGGTCCAGAATCCGGATCCTGCACTTCATATTGTGGCAGGGACGGCACATTCCCGGATTCAATGGCTTTTACGGTTTTCACAACGAGGCCGGCACCGGCTACCATGAGTTTATCGTGCAGTTCACCGGCTGTTTCTTCCGGGTGAATTGCGATCATTTCCCTGAAGATAAGGTTCCCGGTATCGATCTTTTCGTCGATGAAGAAGGTTGTAACGCCGGTTTCCGTCTCCCCGTTGATTAATACCCAGTTGATAGGGGCAGCTCCGCGGTATTGGGGCAGCAATGAAGCATGAAGGTTGAAGGTTCCCAGCAGAGGAAGCGACCATACCTCCTTCGGTAGCATCCGGAAGGCTACTACCACCTGGAGGTCAGGTTCCAGCGACCGGAGCTGACCGTTAAAAGCAGGATCTTTTAGGTTTACAGGCTGAAACAACGGAATGTTATGTCTGAGCGTAAATTCCTTCACCGGCGAAAAATGAATCTTAAGTCCTCTCCCTGACTGACAGTCGGGCGCCGTAACCACGCCGGTAATAACGTATCCTGCATCAACCAGGCTTTGCAGCGATGCTACAGCGATTTCGGGGGTTCCGTAAAAAACGATGCGTGGACGATTTTTCATATTTGCGGATAAAAAAAATGCCTGTTTTCACAGGCAATTTAATTCATTTTTACAGATCATGAGCAAAAACATATTTTACTTCATGCCAATGATCCATTATTTTTTCACAAGCTCATTCAGCCTGGCAATATACTTGTCGATATCACGTCCTTCATTGGTCCTGGCAAATTCGGTCTTGATCCGCAGGTAAGTCTTCAATGCCAGGTCATTTTTACCTTCCAACTCATAAGCCATCCCTGCTTTCATCAGGAACATGGGGGAAGTCAGGTCGTTCTTTCTCTTATCAGCAGCTTTCAGGTAATAGTCTATCGCCTTATCAGTGTTGTTCAGTTCCATATACGCATCACCCATAGCACCGATTGCCATTGGGGCAATCAGTTCATCGCCTGAACTGAAATCGTTCAGCTGATCGATCGCATTCTGGAATTCACCTTTCTTCAGATAACAGATCCCGGCATAGTAGTGCGACAGATTGGCTGATTTTGTAAATTTATACTGGTCGATGATATCCAGGAATCCGAGGTAGTTGCCATCTCCCTTTAATGCTTTGGTGAGGGAATCTGTCTCGAAATATTTTTCGGCCATGAACATCTGCGACTGTGCCTCTTTTTCCCTTGGAGCGAGGTAAAGCCGTTTAAAACCAAAGTACCCGAGAACCATCAGGATGATGGCGCCCACCACAATCAGGATGATCTTCTGATTCTTTTCAATGAATTGTTCGGTCTTACTGAATGCTTCCTCAACAGCTACAATCCTTTCTTCTGTTTTATCAATTTTTTTTGCCATAGTATTTTACTGATTAGAGGTGCAAAATTATATTTTTTCTTGATACCAAGCCATATACCTTTGATTTTTTTACATTTGTTGCTCATTTCCAAAGTATTGAAAAATGAATAGCTACCTGGATCTCAGTCTTGAGAAGAAACTACAGTTGTATTCCTTCCTTTCAGAATTCATTTCAGAAAACAAGAAAAAAAAATTTGAGGAGAATATTCTTCAGCGTACCCGTTACATTGCGGTGGTTCTGGAAGATATCTTTCAACCCCATAATGCCAGTGCCGTGCTTCGTTCCTGCGACTGTTTCGGAATACAGGATGTTCATATCATCGAAAACAATAATAAATATGAGATCAATCCGGATGTTGCATTGGGATCGGCGAAATGGCTGAGTCTTTTCAAATATCATAGAGCAGAAAACAATACTGAAGAATGTCTTCAGCAGCTTAAAGATTCGGGATACCTTATCATTGCAACCACCCCACACAAAAAGGATCATACCCCCGAAGGCCTTCCGCTGGATCAGAAAATTGCCCTGGTATTTGGCACTGAAATGGAAGGGCTCACCCCGCAGGCTATAGAGATGGCTGACGCGTTTGTAAAGATTCCCATGTATGGATTCACTGAGAGCCTGAATATTTCCGTTTCTGCTGCCCTGCTGGTAAGGAGTATCATAGAACGCCTTCACAATTCGGAAATTCCCTGGCAGCTATCAGAAACAGAAAGCCTGGATATCCGGATCGCATGGGCAAAGAGTGTCGTAAAAAAAGCGGATCTACTGGAAAAGGAATTTCTCCGTAAAATAAATGGCTAAAATGTCTTAGCTCGCTTTTTTTTTCTAAATTTGCAAGGAAAGATGCAAATCAATTAACAGGATATAATATGGGAAAAGGAGATAAAAAAACAAGAAGAGGTAAAATCGTCATCGGGTCTTACGGTGTAAGAAGGCCGCGCAGAATGAAGAAAGCAATTGTTATAGAAAACAAAGCTGCAAAGGAGAAACCAAAAAAGGTCCAGGAACCGAAACCACAGAAAATGGCTGAAGAACCGGTGGTCATAATTGAACCCATAATTGTGAATGAACCAGTGGTGGAAGTCCCTGTCCAGGTGGAAACACCCCTGGAAATTAAACCTGTTAAATCCCCCATTAAAAAAGAACCGGTGATTGAAGTCCCCGCACAGGTGGAAACACCCCTGGAAATTAAACCTGTTAAATCCCCCATTAAAAAAGAACCGGTGGTTGAAGTCCCCGCACAGGTGGAAACACCCCTGGAAATTAAACCTGTTAAACTACCCATAAAAAAGGAACCGGTGGTTGAAGTCCCCGCACAGGTGGAAATTCCCGTGGAAGTTAAACCTGTTAAACCACCCATAAAAAAAGCAGCCGCAAAAAAGACGACAGAAAAAGCTGAAAAACCGGAGAAAGTTGAAGCCAGGGAAGCAAAACCGAAAGCCGCCAAAACCAAGAAAAAGGCTGCTGAACCGGCTGAAAAAAAAGAAAAACCCAAGAAATAATAACATTGAGTATTTATAACGGAACCTTTATTAACGATCAAACGTCTGGCCTATTTGAACATGCCAGGCGTTTTTATTTATAGCCTTATGCTGAAGCATTATTTTCCCTCCCTGAAAAATGATCAACTTGATCTTTTTACACATCTTGCAGCTTTGTACAGGGAGTGGAATGAAAAGATCAATGTAATTTCACGGAAAGATATTGACAACCTCGAAGTTCACCACATTTTACATTCCCTTTCTATCGCAAAGATCTTCCAATTTAAACCCGGCACCCGGATCATGGATGCCGGCACGGGTGGTGGGCTCCCCGGGCTGCCGCTTTCCATTTTTTTTCCTAAAGTGGAATTTACCCTTGTTGATTCCATTGATAAAAAGATCCGGGTTGTGGAAGAGATCTGTTCGGAACTTGGCCTTACCAATGTAAAACCTGTAAGGATGCGTTTTGAGGAAATGAAGGGCGAGTTTGATTTTATCACAGGCAGGGCTGTTACGCAACTTCCGGATCTTTACAGGATGTTATGTAACAAAATATCGCCCCGTTCTGTTCATTCTTTTCCTAACGGGATGATGTACCTGAAAGGCGGGGATTTCAGTGCGGAACTATCAGGGCTGGTTCCGGCCTATAATATTTATCCTCTTTCAGATTATTTTTCAGAAGAATTTTTCAGGACGAAGAAGATGGTTCACCTTTATGAGTTATCACGTCATTAACTTCTGAGATTCAAATTAATACAACAAATTAACAATCGTGATGAAAAAATAATCGTTGTTCATCTCGCAGATTTTTCATTAATTAGCTGAAAATTTCCATCATCATTAATCCTAAAAAGGAAAAACTATGGCCGAACACAAAAAGTACGTTCCCTTTGTCTCGGCGGAGACAAACATGAAAGAATTTACCCTCCGGGCCCTTATCATTGGTTTGTTCTTTGCCGTTATTCTCGGCGCCGCCAATGCTTACCTTGGTCTCAGAGCCGGTATGACCATTGCCGCAACATATCCTGCTGCCGTTCTTGGTATGGCGATCCTGAAACTGGTGAAGGGATCGATCCTGGAAGAAAACTTTGCACGTACAGTTGGTTCTATCGGGGAATCGGTTGCCGCCGGAGCCATTTTCACATTACCCGCATTTTTCGTCTCCGGAATATGGAGTGAATTCTTTACTCCCGGTCATTATATCACCTCCACGTTGATCCTCATCGCCGGCGGTGTGCTCGGTATCATGTTCGTTGCGCTGCTTCGCAGGGTGATGGTGGAAGATGCCGAACTTCCCTTTCCTGAGTCGGTTGCTGCTTCAGAAATCCATAAAGCAGGACAAGCCGGTGCAGGTGGTTCCAAATTCCTTTTTGCCGCTATGGGATTGGGTGGGCTTATTAAAATCCTGGGCGAATTGAAACTGTTCCAGTACCTCTGGGAAAAATTCATCATCTTTGGCAAACAGACCATCACCGGTACTGTTTTCCAGGGTAAGGGAGGTATGCTGCTGAGTTCACCCGGCGTAAGCCCGGCATACATAGGTGTTGGATATATCATTGGACCCAAGCTTGGTGCGTTGAACTTCAGCGGTGGACTTCTGGCATGGGGACTGTTGGCCCCGATGATCATGTATTTTCTGATCCCGAATGTCGATCTGACTTCATGGGCGTCTTTTCTCATGAGTAAGGATTCCACGATGACAATGGATGCAGCTATGGCCAAAGTTTCCGATCCGGGCTATCAGATCGTTCAGATATGGAGATTCATCATCCGTCCGATCGCCATCGGCGGAATGCTCGTGAGTGCTGCATTTACTTTGTTCAGGATGCGTAAAAGCCTTTCCACCGGTATCGCCCGTTCCATTAAGGACGTCAAGAAAGCCGCTACCGGGATCGAACACCATGTCCCGAGAAATGAAAAAGACATCAGCTTTAGCTGGATCATGGTTGGAATCGCAGCCGTTGCACTTCTTACCTTTTGCATAACCTATTTCATCTTTGATGCCGGTATACTTATCTCTGCCGTGGCTGCTACCGTTATGATCGTACTCGCATTCTTCTTCGCCTCCGTTTCCGGTTACCTTGTCGGGATCATGGGCTCGAGCAACAACCCGATCAGCGGTCTTACCCTGACTGCGTTGGTGGTGACTGCCCTGATCCTCGTCGCATTGGGAGTTCAGAAAGAAGCCGGCGTTGCAACCGTGCTGGGTGTTGCCGCTATCGTTTGCGTTTCGGCTGCCGTTGCCGGTGAAATGTTACAAGACCTGAAGGCCGGGCATATCCTTGGTGGTACCCCCTGGAGAATGCAGGTGGGTGATATCCTCGGCGTTATCCTTGCCGGTGCCGTTATGTTTGTTGTTCTTGCTTACCTCAACGAGGGAGATATCGCCAGCGGCAAAAACCTTGGTTATCAGGGCGGATTCGGCAGCAAGAATCTTCCAGCTCCCCAGGCCAGCCTGATGGCTATCCTATCCCGCGGTATCGTCCAGGGACAGATGGCCTGGCCTTTGATCATCGCCGGGATGCTGATGGGAACCGCCTTCATTCTTATGCAGGTGAAAAGCCCCATGCTTGTCAGCGTAGGGATGTACCTCCCGATCGAAACAACCTTCGCCATTTTTGTCGGCGGACTCATCAAAGGATTAGTTGATCTCATTTCCGACAAGAGGAAACATAATCCTGCACAGAAGATCAGAATCGAAAACACAGGTGTATTGCTGGCTTCAGGGTTGATTGCAGGAGAAGCACTTATGGGACTGGTGATCGCAATATTTGCGGCATTCAACATTTTCCTATACAACTATTTCAGCTTCTTCAAGAACCCGACCTTCTACATCAGTTTTATTGTCCTGGCTATTATCGCTTATGTTCTAACCCAGCTACCGTTAAAAAATGCAGGTAAACCGGATGAGCCCGCACCACCTGCAGCAGGGATGTAGAAACCCACAAACTTAACAGGCATTTCAAGACCTCAAAGGAGAATTGGAACCTTTGAGGTCTTATCTTTAAAAACGACAGCATTGAATTTTTTTCAACGAAGGAAAATCCTGAAAAAAGCCAATTACCTCGACCTTACACCGTTGAGGCAGATGGAATTTGAAACCCGTGAAGACGGCAAAGTGGATATCTTGCTGCCAAGATTCAGGCATCCTATATGGAAAAGGGCCCTTCAGCCACACTGGAAACAGGAATTTATACGGATCCACCTGGATGAAATGGGTTCTGTGATCTGGCTCCAGGTCGATGGGATCATCAACGTGAATGAAATTTGCAGCCAGGTACAGGCAGACTATCCGGAGAAACTTCATCCCCCCGAGGAAACAGAAAAACGGGTTACACAGTTTCTTTCGCTGCTCTACCAGCAACGCTATATAACCTTCCGTGAGATCCACCCGTGAAAAAAAATGAAATCAAGGCAAATAATTTCCTATATTTGGACAGGAATAAAATCTATCAAAATCTATAAATAATGGAGGAACATCGAATATGAGTAAAGACATTCTGAATCTGGAGCCAAAGGCTTTATGGAAAAATTTTTACAGCCTGACTCAAATACCCAGACCATCAAAAAAAGAAGTTCAAGTCCAGGAATTCGTTGTGAATTTCGGAAAAAGCCTTGGACTGGAAACCATTACCGATGAAGTCGGTAATGTCATCATCCGCAAACCAGCCACTCCCGGAATGGAGAAACGGAAAGGTGTTATTCTTCAAGGGCATCTCGACATGGTTCCCCAGAAGAACAGCGATAAAGTTCATGATTTCGAAAAAGATCCCATCGATGCTGTTATTGACGGTGAATGGGTGAAAGCAAGGGGAACCACACTGGGAGCAGACAACGGAATGGGTGTTGCTGCCGCCATGGCGATCCTCGAATCCAAAGACATTCCCCATGGGCCTGTTGAAGCACTCTTTACCTGTGATGAGGAAACCGGCATGACCGGTGCATTCGGAATGAAATCCGGACTCTTGAAGGGAGATATCCTGATGAACCTTGATTCGGAAGACGAAGGGGAATTGTACATCGGCTGTGCCGGCGGAACCAATGCCAATGTGAAGTTTACATATTCCGAAGTCCCGGCCAGTCCTGGTGTTGCAGCTTACAAACTTAGTGTTACCGGACTCAAGGGTGGACATAGCGGTGTGGATATTCACCTCGGTCGTGGAAATTCAAATAAGGTGCTTTTCCGCTTCCTATGGCACGCTGCAAAGAAACACGGACTGCACCTTTCATCCGTCGACGGAGGCAGCCTCCGTAACGCCATCCCAAGGGAATCATTTGCCATCATTACGATCCCGCTTGATAAAAAGGATGATTTTCTGAAATGCCTGCCGGGATTTGCCGAAACGATCCGGAAAGAATTATCTGCAGTAGAACCCGACTTGAAAATGAATGTCGTTCCTGTGGATGTTCCGAAAAGTATTATGGATGAAAAAACACAACGCAACCTGATCGATGCAATTTACGGTTGCCCGAACGGGGTGATGCGGATGAGCAACGAAATGACGGGGCTGGTAGAAACCTCCACCAACCTTGCCATTGTTAAATCAGAGAATAATACCATCCATGTTCATTGTTTGCTCCGCAGCTCTGTCGATTCTGCCAAGCGGGACCTTGAGCATATGATGCAAAGCGTTTTCGAACTTGCAGGTGCTGAGGTCAATTTTGACGGTCAGTATCCTGGTTGGAAACCCAACCCAGATTCACCCATCCTTAAAGCGATGCAGGACATTTACAAGAAGAAATACGGAAATGTGCCGGAAATAAAAGCCATTCATGCCGGCCTCGAATGTGGTTTGTTGGGTGGCGTTTATCCAAACTGGGATATGATTTCCTTCGGCCCGACCATCCGTTACCCACATTCACCGGACGAAAAAGTCAATATTGCAACTGTTCAGAAGTTCTGGGATTTCCTCGTTGAAACACTGAAACAGGTTCCTGTAAAATGACAGGAAGTGACAAAATGGAAAAGGCCTTGATGAGAGGCCTTTTTTTATTTCTCACTCAGATAGACCACCTGCTCGAAAGCTGACGGATAATGCTTTTCATCCATCGCTGTTACAAATGCATCTTTAAACTCACCTGATCTTAGGTGATCCCTGTACCAGATGGCTTCTACCTTAGAGGAAAACTTCCCGACAAAACACCTCAGGATACCATCGCTTCCTTTACAGCTCATCACATCGTTAAGGTTATTAAAGTGCGGTTTAAGATATGAAAAGGCGCCAATCTGAACCGTATAGAGAAGGTTGGGATTCTGCTCCTGCGGAAGAAGGATTGAAGAATTCAGGAGTTCAGCCAGAGGTCCGCCAAGCATGCGATGATTGCAGTTTTTAAAGAAATCAGCGGGTAGCAACCGGAGATCCAACGTATCCCCTTCCCGGTACTTGTCAAGATCGACCGGGGCTTCAGTAAAGGTTATTGCAGGTAATGATATTTTAAACTCAGTCCGGCGGTTGGCCTGGTGCTGGGATTCTGTGCAATGAACGCCTTCGGCACAATTGCAATTGTTCGTCAGCCGTGATTTTCCGTACCACTTGCTTATGATCCTTGTCCTGTTAATCCCTTTCTGAACAATATAATGAACTGCAGATTCAGCCCGTTTCTCGGTGAGGATCATATTATAGGCAGCAGAACCCCTGCAATCGGCATGTGCCCCCAATTCCACCGTTACAGGATTCTCGTTCATGATCTGAACAAGTTTGTTGAGCGCAGGTTCTGCATCCGGACGAATAAAATACCGATCAAAATCATAATAAATATTATCGACCTTATAGGAATGGATGGCTCCGATCTTCTCCAAAAGAAGATCATTTGAAATCACCGCTTCTGTATAATTGCCAAGGGTGTCGGATAGGAATGGAACACAGTCGGAAGAATAGCCTGTTTGCATGGCCTTGACCCTGTAACTGTTACCGGCAGTCAATTGTGAAATGAAACAACCGGTTGCATTTGCCTTATGTACGATAATCTTGCCTTTATTTTCATCGAGGAAAAATACGGTCGCAGCGGGAATTGCTTCATGCGTGGTTCCGTCTTTAATACATCCCGAAACCATTATTTTAGGAGCAACATTCCCACCAGGTGTAACTTTAGGTTCTGTTACTATTTCCTGTTGCAGTGGTGGCGTAACTATGGCTGTAACAGTCGCAGGCACGGGAACTACATTCTCCGCTGGTTTTGGTTCCTCTTTCGGGGCAACCTGCGGTTCAGGTTTAACTTCCAGTTTCGACTCTTCAACAGGCGGCTTTACTTCTGCAGTGACAGGTGCAGGCACCGGAACTACATTCTCCGCCGGTTTGGGTTCCTCTTTCGGTGCAACCTGCGGTTCAGGTTTAACTTCCTGTTTCGGCTCTTCAACAGGCGGCTTTACTTCTGCAGTGACAGGTGCAGACACCGGAACTACATTCTCCGCCGGTTTGAGTTCCTCTTTCGGTACAACCTGCGGTTCAGGTTTAACTTCCAGTTTCGGCTCTTCAACAGGCGGCTTTACTTCTTCGGTGACAGGTGCAGACACCGGAACTACATTCTCCGCCGGTTTGGGTTCCTCTTTCGGTACAACCTGCGGTTCAGGTTTAACTTCCTGTTTCGGCTCTTCAACAGGTGGCTTTACTTCTGCAGTGACAGGTGCAAGAACCGGAACTATATTCTCCACCGGTTTGGGTTCCTCTTTCGGTGCAACCTGCGGTTCAGGTTTAACTTCCTGTTTCGGCTCTTCAACAGGCAGCTTTACTTCTGCAGTGACAGGTGCAGGCACCGGAACTATATTCTCCACCGGTTTGGGTTCCTCTTTCGGTGCAACCTGCGGTTCAGGTTTAACTTCCAGTTTCGGCTCTTCAACAGGCGGCTTTACTTCTTCGGTGACAGGTGCAGGTTTGGTTTCCTGTTGTCGAACGGGATTTGAAACAGCTGCGATTGCAGGTTGAATAGTAAGTACGGGCAACGGTCCTACCACCCGGAAACTATAAATATCATCTTCCCCTCTTCCTCCCGGACGGTTGGCACTGAAAAGGCCAATCGAGTCATTCTTGTACATCGCCAGTGCAAAATCATCATACGAGGAGTTGATTGGTTTTCCCAGGTTTTGTGGAATCAACCATACATTCCCTACCTTTCTGGTCACAAAAATATCAAGGCCTCCATAACCTGGATGTCCATCAGAGGCAAAATAGAGATCGCCATTCTCAGCTATAAAGGGAAACGTCTCATTTCCGAAAGTATTGACAATTGGGCCAAGGTTGGCAGGTTTGTTCCAGGTGCTGCCATCCCTCGAAGAAACATAAATATCCGTCCCGCCATAACCGCCATCGACATCAGAAACAAAATAAAGCGAACTTCCGTCAGGTGAAAGCGCCGGATATCCGACAGAATAATTGTTACTATTAAAAAAGAAAGGCTTCATCTTCGACCATTTATCCCCTGTCTTCGTAGCTGAGAAAATCTTTAATTGGTTGGAGTGCCCATCTTCGGATTCATCTTTTGATTTGTCGGGAGATTTGAGGGTTCTCGTGATAAAAACCTCATTCCCGTCTTTGCTGAATGTAGCCGGGCCGTCATTTGAACCATTATTGAAGAATTCCGGAGCAAGTTGTGGCAAGGTATACTCCCCGTAAAAATCGTCTGTTTGCTTTGGCTTGGCGAACATCAGTTTCAAGTATCCATTTCCTGCCCAACCCGATTTCCTATTCTCATCAGCAGATATGATCCGGTCAGTGGCGAACATCACACCGTCATTATAAAATACTGGCCCAAACTCAGAACTAACCGAGTTCAGGTTCCTGGCATTATTCACCTCAAATGCATAAGGTTTTTCATCCCAGGCGATGGCACTGTCGCAAAAGCTGGCATAGATCTTTCCCCTGTGGTCATCCGGCATCAGGGAATCATAGCGGAGAAATATTTTCTTGGCGGCTTCGTAATCACCGCAGGCACGCAAAGCCTTGGCATAATAAAAATAAGTTAAAGGCTCGGTATTCCCTAATCTGATGGCCCTGAAATACCATGCCCTGGCATCCTGCATATCATTTTGCAGGCGGTAACAATCGGCCATGAGAAGTGTTGCTTCCGCTTTGGTATTAGGATCGGCTTTTTGAATAAACTGATGTAGAATTTCAATTGCTTTTGAATAATTGTATTGCGTCATTTCATTCTTCGCAGCTTTGATTTGTCCGAAAGCAGTGCTGAACAGTCCGGCGATAAGGATCAATGTGACAATAAGGGCTTTCACCTTACAAAACGCGAAAAACCGGAACGGGATAAAAAACATAAAAAGCTTGATGGAGTAAGGTTTTAGTTGAAAATACCAGGCATGGAATTTCTCCATATTTTTTTAAACCAAAGTACGAACACCCAAAACACGGGAGAACCAACGGAATGAAAAGAAACTAACCGGGTTTTGTTCATTACCCCACATTTTCCACATAGATGGCATACGTTTTCATCTTTCCAGGATTCATTTCCCGAGTACTCAGCCTTCAATTGTGGGAAAATGTTCTAATAAATATTTGAATTGCCTTGCAGGATTTAAAAAAAATCGTAATTTTGCCGTCCCATATTGAAGTAAAATGACAAAGAGAACATTTCAGCCATCAAACCGTAAAAGAAAGAACAAACACGGATTCCGTGAAAGAATGGCAAGTGCAAATGGCCGTAAGGTATTGGCTTCCAGAAGAGCTAAAGGAAGGAAAAAACTTACAGTTTCCGAAGAACCTATGGATCAGAAATAATTAATTTGATTTGATCTCAAATAATTTTCTTATTTCGTTTTAAGAAAGAAGGTAATTTCGCAATTATCTTCTTTTTTATTTATTGACTCCTCATCTGTACCATCATGAAAAACATCTCATTCAAGAAAGTCGCTCCTTACCTGGCAGCCGTCCTGCTTTTCATTGTTATCACGTTCGCTTTTTTCAGTCCGTTGCTTGAAGGAAAGCGTATTTTCCAGAGTGATATAGCGCAATTCATGGGAATGTCAAAAGAGATTGTCGATTACCGGACAACCACCGGGCACGAACCGCTTTGGACCAATTCCATGTTTGGCGGGATGCCGGCTTATCAGATCTCTACCAATTATAATTCCAACCTGGTTGGTTACCTTGATAAGATATTGACACTGGGATTGCCCCATCCTGCCAACCTGGTGTTTCTCTACTTCCTTGGATTCTTTTTCCTGCTACTAGTGATGAAAGTGGATCCCTGGCTTTCCATTGCAGGAGCCATAGGGTTTGCGTTTTCTTCCTTTTTTATGATCATTATCGATGTAGGCCATAATTCTCAGGCACATGCAATCGGTTACATGGCCCCGGTCCTTGCCGGATTTATCCTGACATTCAGGAAACGATACCTCCTGGGAGGTTTGCTTTCTGCAGTCTTTCTCTCTCTGGAACTTAAAGCAAACCACCCCCAGATCACCTATTACCTTGTCATACTGGCGATCCTTCTCGGAATCAGTGAACTTATCCAGGCAATACGGTTGAAAACGTATAAACCCTATTTTATTTCCGTAGGGATCATCTTCATCGCGGGTGGTTTTGCATTGGCAACAAACATTACAAGCCTTTGGGCAACTTACGAATATGGGAATTATACTATCCGGGGAAAATCCGAACTTACCACTGACAAGGGAAACCGTACCTCCGGACTGGACAAAAGCTATGCAACCCAATGGAGTTATGGTGTCGGGGAAACGATGACCCTCCTCATTCCCAACTTTTATGGCGGAGCCGATCAGAAACTCGACATCAATTCAAATACGGCCAAAGCCCTCCGGGCCAACAATGTTCCGGAAGAGAACGTCCGTCAGTTCGTTGATCAGCACCTGCCGACTTATTGGGGATCACAGCCCTTTACAGCAGGGCCGGTTTATGTCGGTGCTATTATTTTCTTTTTATTTGTCCTTGGATTATTGATTGTCAAAGGTCCGCTAAAATGGTGGCTGCTGGCAGCCACAATCCTGTCCATCTGTCTTGCATGGGGACATAATTTCATGACGCTGACCGATTTCTTCTTCAGCTATGTGCCAGGATACAATAAATTCAGGTCTGTGACCATGATCCTGGTGATTGCGGAATTTGCTATGCCTCTGCTGGGAATGCTTGCATTAAAGGAACTCTTCGACTCCAAACAGGATCCGAAAAAATTAATGAAACAACTATTTATTGCTATCGGGATAACCGGTGGAATCGCGCTTATTTTTGCACTTATTCCCGGAATGTTTCTTGATTTTATTGGACACAACGATGCTAATAATGCAAAACAATCGGGACTGCCCGACTGGCTAATGCAAGGCATTCGGGAGGATCGTCAAAGCCTCCTCCAAATGGATGCCTGGCGTTCCCTGATCTTTATCCTTCTGATGGGCTTAGTTATCTATGCAGCATTGTTTAATAAAATCAGGAAGCAATATGCTTATCTCATCATTGCGGCACTTATCCTTATTGATATGTATCCTATTGCCAAGAGGTACCTGAATGATGAAAGCTTCAGATCCAAATCAGAGGTTGCAACACCTTATCACCCTACCCCTGCAGACGAGCAGATCCTCCAGGATAGAACGCCTGACTACCGAGTGCTGAACCTGACTGTAAATACATTCAATGATGCCAGCACTTCCTATTTCCATAAATCGCTCGGTGGATATCATGGTGCAAAACTGCGCCGTTACCAGGAACTGATCGACGATGGGATACAGAAGGATATCGAAATTTTTGCCCGGAACATGAACACCGATAGCACCTCCGTTCTGAATATGCTGAACACGAAGTACCTCATCATTCCTGATAACAAAAAGCAACCTGCAGTTTTCCCAAATCCGAATGCCCTTGGGAACGCCTGGTTTGTAAAGGATTATAACCTGGTTGACAACGCAGATGCAGAACTCAGTGCCATTAAAAAATTCAAACCACATGAAACTGCCATCATCAATAAAAAATTCGCAGAAAACCTGAAAGAATTCAGTCCGGGACGCGACACTTCGGATGCCATCCGGCTGGAAAATTATGCGCCGAATGACCTTCAGTATAGCTACAAATCAAAGAATACCGGCCTTGCTGTTTTTTCTGAGATCTATTACTCGAAGGGATGGAATGCTTACGTTGACGGCAAACTTACGCCCCATTTTCAGACCGATTATGTATTACGGGCTATGATCCTTCCCGCAGGCGAACATAAAGTGGAATTTAAGTTCGAACCGAAAGTCTATCGTATCGGAGAAAAAATTTCGCTGATCAGCTCCATCCTCCTGATCCTGATTGTGATCGGGCTGGCTGCTGTGGAGATCCGGAAATCTATTGCATCCGGTTCATGAAAAAAGTGCTGATCATAACCTATTACTGGCCACCTAGCGGTGGAGCCGGCGTTCAACGCTGGCTCAAATTTGCCAAATACCTTCGCAATTTCGGTTGGGAACCAGTGATCTATACACCGGAAAATCCCGAATACCCTGAAGCCGATGAATCCCTGTTCAAAGATATTCCCACGGGAATTGAAGTGATAAAAAGGCCAATATGGGAACCCTATAACGCTTACAAACGGTTTATCGGGCAGAAAAAAGAGGAGAAAATCCAGGCCGGTTTCCTTTC
>Ga0224525_1000153_pt1 | contig 35210 bp, 31 predicted proteins | sample CFST100metaG_FD_179874 | JGI IMG/M metagenome (GOLD analysis project Ga0224525, IMG submission 179874) | Peat soil microbial communities from Stordalen Mire, Sweden - C.F.S.T100 | ecosystem: Environmental > Terrestrial > Soil > Wetlands > Peat | place: Sweden: Norrbotten County, Stordalen Mire...
GATGATCGTAGTATTTGCGAGGATTTGACCATGGTCACCGCTGGACACCATACGAATGGTGGTTTGAGCGCGTGGTTGTTGGCTAATCCCGCTCACTGGACACTAACGCACCTTTTGCGGAAATGGGCGGGAAGCGATGTCACTGTTTTCGTGCCAATCACAACGCAGGGTGCCCCATCCATTCCGCGTTTTTCTGCGGAATGGGTGGGATATCGGCAAAATTCCGGTCTACACAATTTCCTGAAAACGCTCTAGAACCCGGCCTCCGCCGCGCTCAGCTCCACTTGCGCCACCTGCGCCCGCGCCATCTCGACGGGTTCGTCATAGTGGCGGGCCACCATCGCGGCGGCCAGGCCATCATCCTGGCTGGACCGCACCGCCGCCAGCTTGATGGTTGATTGCGCGGCCATTTGCGCCACTTCAGCCTTGCTTGAGACCGACTCCACCAGCGCCAGAATCGCCGTTACGGCCGTCCCTACCGCGTTAAGCGCGTTCAGCACATGCGTCTGGCTGGCTGCGTTGGTAATCTTTGCCGCCGACAGCAGTGAGGCGTTCACCTGCTGCTGGAAGGTCACAACGGCGGCCTGCAACTGCGCCAGCACCGTGGCGCTCGGATTGGCAAGATAGGCCTTGGCCTGGGCCACCAGCAGGCTCGCGGCGGCATCGAAGCCCGTGGTGACCGAGGTAAAGACCAGCGCGTCCGCCGGCGCCAGCAGCGCTGCCGTTGTGTCCACGGTTGCCACCGCGCTTTTGAGCGTGGGCGTCCAGTTCACAATGTCCTGAGCCACGCTCTTCCCCGAGCAGCCGCTCAGAAATGGCAACAGCAGCAGCGCGATCAGCGCCCAGACGCCCAGCTTGGCGGTCGATCCGGTTGAACCGGACGACTCACCAGGGTCCTTGGCCAGCAGTCCCAGCAGCGCGGTCGCCAGCGATCCGATCAGCGAAATCACCGTTCCCGTGCCGGCCGTGCCCAGCGTGATGCCCTGCTGCGAAAGCGTGCTGGCAATGGTGACGGCGGCAATCATGATTCCAGTCGCCGAGGTCTTCGGGTGCTTCCAGATATTTGCAATGAAATTCATGCGCAAAAGCTCCTCGCATAGAAAAGGCGGCCGTGGCCGCCCAGTTTTTGATGGATTTTGTCAGGCACGGAAGAGGTTTAACGTGTTTCCGCGCCAAAAAAAATCGAGACCAGCGGATGGCCCGGAAGGGACCGCCACTGATCTCGATTTACCGCATTTCCCCGAATTCGAGCGCTGCCGTGGTTGCGGATCAGGCTCGCGGCGGAGAACCGCTTTCAGCTCAGACCAGAAACGGCCCCGCGCCCCGGCGCCATCCACATTGGGGGAGAGGCGTGTTCATTCGCCCGGCGCGGCACTTCCGTTTCTTGTCTTGCTATTTCTTAGCCTATGCACTCTTCCGAATTAATCTGCAAAAAGCGGAGAAAAAGGATTCAGTCCCTGAATCAACCTGGGCGCGCTGTGCCGGAAAGAAAATGAAGGCCAAACCGCGCTCCCGCCCTAGTGCTCTGACAGTTTGAAGTTGTATCAGTGCTGGGTGCCCCAGGTCCCGCTTTTGGGACCTGGGAAAGCACAAGCGCAAGGTACAAAATTATGCTGTCAGCGCCCTGGCGGCAAAAACCAAGGAGTCACCAGGACTGGCCGCCCAGTTTTTGTTGATTTGCTAACTCCGCTAACTCGCTAACTCGCTGCCTTTGCCCGCCAGGCTCTTGCGCACCCGCTCCATGACTCCCAGGTAATACGCCAGATTGTGGATCGAGTTCAGCGTGCCGCTGAGCGCCTCGTGGGCCTGCATCAGGTGGCGCAGATAGGCGCGGCTATAGCGCCGGCAGACCGGGCAGTTACAGGCCGGATCGGGCGGGTTTTGATCCTCGGCGTAGCGCGCGCCCTTGATGTTCAACCGGCCCTCGCTGGTGAAAAGCAGCCCGTGGCGCGCGGCGCGGGTCGGCAGCACGCAATCCATCATGTCCACACCCATGCGTGCATAGCGCTCGATCTGGTCCGGGTAGCCGACGCCCATCACGTAGCGGGGCTTGTCGGCGGGCAGCAGAGGCAGCACCTCGGCAATGATCTCCTGCGTCATCTCTGGCGGCTCGCCCACGCTGAGGCCGCCGATGGCGTAGCCGTCAAAGTCCATCTCCACCAGCCGCTCGGCGCTCTCGCGGCGCAGATCCTTGTACATTCCGCCCTGCACAATGCCGAAAAGGCTCTGTGGCTTCCCGCCGAATTCGTTGAACCACGGAACCTCGCGCTGGTGCGCGCGAAAGTGGTCCAGCGAGCGCCGCGCCCAGGCCATCGTGAGCCGCAGGCTCTCTTCGGCGCGGCTGCGCTCCGCCGGGTACTCCGTGCATTCATCGAAGGCCATGCAGATGTCCGCGCCGAGGGCGATCTGAATATCGATTGAATGCTCCGGGGTAAAAAAGTGCGAACTGCCGTCCAGGTGCGAGCGGAATTCGACGCCCTCGTCGGAGACTTTGCGCAACGCGCTCAGGCTGAAGACCTGAAAACCGCCCGAGTCGGTCAGCATCGCCCGCGGCCAACTGATGAATTTGTGCAGTCCGCCCATGCGCCGGATGGCCTCATGGCCGGGGCGCAGGTAGAGGTGATAGGTGTTGCCGAGGATGATCTCCGCGCCCAGCTCTTCCAGCACGTCCTGCGTCACGGCTTTGACCGTGCCGGCCGTGCCCACCGGCATGAAGACCGGCGTTTCCACCGTCCGGTGCGGCAGATTCATCTCTCCCCGCCGCCCGCCGGCCTCGGATGCCGCAATGATCTTGAAAATTTCGCCCACGGAACGATTCTACCGGGTCGCGCCAGAGCAAGCGGGCAAGCCAGAGCAAGCGGGTAGGCAAGAGTAAGCGGGTGCCCCAGGTTCGGCGCAGTTTCATCGCGCCTAACCTGGGATATCTATAACTATTGTTCCTTATCTATTGTTCTTTATTGTTTTTTAAACTATTGTTCCTTATCGTTTTTAGTCCGGGCAGCCTCCCAGCAATCGCTTTCCACCCTGACCGCCGCATCCGGCTCGTTTGCGTGAGTTTGTAGCCATTCCGCCCACAACTCCCGCACGTTTTTCCCGCACCCCGGCACGGCAACCTCCGCCGCAATCTCGTTGAGCGGCGCCAGCACAAAGGCCCGCTCCGCCAATCGCGGATGAGGAATCTCCAGCCCCGGAGCGCTGATTTCCAGCTCGCCGAGGAGCAGAATGTCCAGGTCCAGCGTGCGCGGCCCATTCACAATGCCCGCCGAGCGGTCGCGCCCAAACTCCTGCTCGATGCCCTGCAATCCCGCCAGCACTTCGCGCGGCCCCAACTCCGTTTCCAGAGCCGCCACCGCATTCACAAACCGCGGCTGATCGGCCAGCCCCACCGGCGCGGTCGAATAAAGCGAGGAGCGCCGCACCAATCGTCCCAACGCTTCCAGCCGCCGCGCCGCCGCCGTCAGCGTCACCGCCGGCGCGCCCGCCCAACTGGCCAGGTTTCCGCCCATTCCGATGTAGGCCGTCCGCATGACTTTCAGGTTAACGCCAGAGGGGGGCGGAATTCATCCGTGCGCCGTCCTGTTTTTCCAGGGATAAAGAACTTATCCGTAAATAGGCAGCGCGGGTGCCCCATATCGGCCGCGTTCTGTGCGGCAGATGTGGGAAGCCACAAATCCCATCCGCAAAGCGCGGGTGCCCCACCCTCGGCGCGTTCTTGTTTTTGCGCTTAGGGTGGGAAACCACAAACGTCCATGCAATCAACAAGAACGCGGCTGCCCCACCGCAGGTGGCCGCCGGTGCTGGCAGATTATTTTCCTTCGGCCGCGTACCATGAAAAAGGATTTTCCACTCCATCCAGCCTGCGCCCGCAGGCCCTCCCCCGCCATATAATTGCTGTGGCTGCATGGATTGGCGCGGGAAGGGTTCCCATGGACAGTTCCGAACGCAATCGACTGTATGCTCTGGTGACGGCGGGCCTTCTGATGACGCGCAAGGAATACCGCCTTGCGATCCCGTACTGCGAACAGGCCATTCAGCTTCTCTCTGAGCAGGACGAGCCGCTGGCGCTGGCCGATATGCAGTGGCGCGCCGGTTACTGCTATAACCGGATTGGCCTGCGGAACTATGCCGCCGCGTCCTTGCGCGCCGCCTTGAAGATTCTGCGCGATTTTCCCGATGACCAGCACCTGCCAACCGTTCTACTGGATCTGGGCAATGCCGTTCGCAAGGACGATCCGGCTGAGGCTGAACGCTGCTACCAGGAAGCGGCGGAAATTTATGTGGCGCGGAAAGAGCCTGAATCCGCCACCTCCGCGTGGGTCAATCTGGGCGTGATGTGTTCCGAGCAGGGACGCTTTGACGAGTCGCTGGCGCACTATGAGAGCGCCCTGAAGGCGCGGGAGCAATCGCTGACGACCAAACCCGCCCGCATCGGCGTTTTGCTGAACAATATGGCGAACTGCTACCGCCGCATGGGTGACTTTGCCGAGGCGCACAAGCTGGCGGACCGCGCGGCAACGCTGCTGGCCGGAGAGGGCAGTTCCGTGCTCGCCGCGGTCTTCGGCACGCGCGGGCTGATCTACCTGGATGCCGGACGCGACGCCGAAGCCGTTGAGTGGCTGCAAGAGTCCTACGCCGAGCGCAAGAAGATGCCCAGCCCCGATTTTGAGGTCATTGCGGAGAATCTGGAAAAGGAAATCGCGGCGCTCAAACGGCTGGGCCGAGCAGAGGAAGCGAAGCTCGCCGAGGAGCGGCTTCTGATGGCGCGCGCCGCCATGAAAGAAATTCCCCAGCCCCCAATCTGATCGCGCTCCCATGGAAGTGATTTCCGGTCTCGGTCTCTGACAGCATGAAGAAAATGGATCGTCGGGCGGGTGGTCCTAATCTTATGCTGAACTCTATTCTGATGAGGGTGCCCCCGGTCCCTCGCTTTTGGGGACCGGGGATATTGAAACACCGGGCCGTAGATCGCGACGGGTGCCCCATCCATTCCGCGTCCTTTGCGGAATGGATGGGATACCCATAAGCGTATCGTTCACGCCGGCCTAAATTCCGCGCCGGAGGCGCAGTGTTGGTTAGCCCCGCGCTTCAGCGTGGGGAAAGCGATCCCGCCAGAATACGCCCGGAGTTCCGTAGGAACGGTGCATCCTTTACCGGCTGCGGAAAAATGCGTTCGATTGAAGGGTGCGGGCTTTACAGACTGCGGAAAAACCCGATGTTTTGACGGGGCTTTCAGCGCCGCTTGCGGAGACGCTTTCCGCGCCGGAGACTTCGCGCCACCCCCCAATCTGATAGCATCCTCTATGGAGATTTTTCAGCATGGATGCTATAACCACAGCGAGCCTAGGCGCCCGCCGCAATGAAGACATCGCCCTCGACCTGCTCAAGTTTGTATCTGTGACGGCGGGCGTGGAACGGGCCGCCGCGCCCTCGACCGGCTTCAACGGAACCGTCGCGCCCAAGCCCGAAGAGCATGTGAATCAGTTACTTGAGCTTTATGGCCGCTGCCTGAAGGCCGTCGAAGGCAAGCAATCGTCGCCGGAGAAGCCCAGCCAGACTCCGGAGTCATTTGCCCGCGCGCCGCAGGGATGGCCGGAGCAACGGTGAGCCAATCCATGCTGCGCGTTGCCGTTGCCGGAACCGGCTCCTTTGGCCGCAACCACTTGCGCGTCTACCGCGAGCTGGAAGCTGCCGGCCAAGGCGTCGCTCTGATTGCGGCCGTCGAGCCAAACCCAGCCCGCGCCGCCGAGACCGCCGCGAAGTACGCCATCCCGGTTTTTGCCACAGCTGACAAGCTGCTGGCAGCCGATCTAAAGCTGGACGCCGCCACTGTCTCCGTTCCCACCGTGCATCATCAAGAGGTCGCCTCGGTCCTGCTCGATGGCGGGCTTGATGTGCTGGTGGAAAAGCCCATCGCGACCAGCCTTGCGGAAGCCGACGACCTGATCACCCGCGCTGAAAAAGGTAAGCGGATTCTGCAAATTGGCCATCTGGAACGCTTCAATCCTGCCATTCTGACCGCCCAGCCGCGGCTACGCCGTCCCATGTTCTTCGAGTCCCACCGGCTGTCGATCTTCACGCCCCGCTCGCTGGATGTGGATGTGGTGCTGGACCTGATGATTCACGATCTGGACATTGTGCTCACCTTCGCCAACTCGCCGGTGCGCGAAGTGCGCGCCGTTGGTCTGCCGATTCTCTCGCCCAAGGTGGACATTGCCAGCGTCCGCGTCGAGTTCGAATCCGGCTGCGTGGCCAACTTCACCGCCTCGCGAGTTTCCACGGAGAAGGTGCGCAAGCTGCGCTACTTTGAACCGCGCCAGTACGTTTCCATCGACTACGCGCGGCAGGACTTGCTGGTAATTCGCCTGGACGCCACGGGCGCTGCTGGCGCGCTGGCCGCTCTTCCGCCGGAGCTTGCCGCGGCCATCAAGGCTGGCAAGGCCGATCCGGCGCTACTGGCCAAGCTGGCCTCGGCGGGAAAGGGCGGCCCCGCGCCGGGGCTTTCCTTCGCCAAGCCGCCGGTCACGCCCGGCGAGCCTCTGCGGCTGGAGCTGCTTTCGTTCCTGGAAGCGGTGCGCACCCGCCGCGAACCGCGCGTCACCGCCCGCCAGGGACGCAATGCGCTGGCACTGGCGCTGGAGATTCAGGCCGCCATGGCCGTTCACGCCCGGCGCGCAGGCCTGAACAGCTTCTTCAATCCCGGCGCATAACCCAAGCCTCCCGGTCTCTGACCGCTTGAAGTTGTACCAGCAATGGGTGCCCCAGGTCCCGCTTTTGGGACCTGGGAAAGCATGGATTCAAGGAGCGAAATCAAGCGGTAAAGAACCTGGGGCGAAAGCAGAATCGGTGTGCCCCGGAGATAGAAGAGCCGCCCGGCCTTTTGAGTTTTCCTTCATGGCAATGAGAAAAATGCCCGCTGGCGATTTATTCCTGTAAACTGAATGCGCCATGAGTTGTCTATTTTGCAAGATTCTTGATGGAAAGATACCCTCGACTGCGGTTTACGAGGACGAGCAGTGCTACGCCTTCACGGACCTCCAGGCACAGGCGCCCGTGCATGTGCTGGTGGTGCCCCGTGAACACATCAGTTCACTGGACGAAGCCGACCCGAGCGATTGCGCGCTGCTCGGCCATCTGCTCTGGGCCGCGGCGGAGATCGCCCACGCCAAAAACCTCGCCAAAGGCTACCGCGTGGTCATCAACACCGGCGAGGACGGTGGCCAATCCGTGGAGCACCTTCACCTCCACCTGCTTGGAGGCCGCCCGTTCGCCTGGCCGCCAGGATAAAAATTCCGCGCCAGCGGGCGGCTTCGTCCGCTGGCGCAAATCGATGTCAATACGTAAGGGTGGCGGTGATGGTATCGGTGTAGGTGCCCTGCGCGACAGACTGCTTCGCCGGAACTTGACCGTAGACGGTGAGAGTCTGGGTAGTCGCGGTGCCCGTTCCGGAAACCGTGTCAGTGCCAGCCGTATTGCCCCAGTTGGTTCTGCGCCCGGAGTCACTGAATAGCCCATACTTCAACTGCGCACTGCCGCCAGACAGAGTCATACGACGATCATTCGTGGATGCTCCGGCGCCATTCCCCGCGCTCAGGCCTACTTTGTATGTCGTACCGCTCGAACAACCGACTTGAATGGCTGTTGTGGCGTTCAATACCGTGCCTGTGTAGTTACCGAAATTCAGGTCGGTCGCACTGATCCCGCAGCCGACTTCTGTCTGTTGCAGGTGCACAGTAATGTTTTGATTATTCGCAGAGATATTGGTGCATGTGTTGCAGTAAATAGTCACAAGAACTGAATAATCATTGTAGTTACTGCCATAAGTGCTCGCATAGAAAGCTTCATTCGCTGGGATCTGGCCATAGATCGTGAAGGTTTGTGAATTCCCCGTGCCTGTGGCATTTACATCTGTTGCGGCCTCATTCCCCCAGTTGACCGTATAGGTGGCATCTTTGAATAACTGATAACCCAGTGTCGAAGGGGTGCAGCTTGAGCAGGTCATCGCCCGATTGTTCACCGTCGCGCCAGCGGCGCCTCCGGCGCTGAGGGCAATGGAATAAGCGACGCCGCTGGTGCAATTGACCATGACCGAGCCAGTAGATTGTATCGCATAGGAGCTATAGGTCATGAAACTGACATTGTATAGCTGCTGAAGCTGGCAAGTTTTCTGCGTTTCCGCCCCGAGCCGGCCGCCGCAGATCAGCAAAAGAAGCAACGGAATCGTCAGTTTTTTCATTTCGATTTCTCCAGGCAGCGCAGCGGTCCGATGGACGGAATATCTCCGTCAACGGGCTTGTAGTGGAAAGCGACCGCGCAATACCGTCCATCCGGCCGCAGGACAATAAGCTCATTTCGCGGACTGAGATTCTCGACATAAGCCTCGCCATCGTAGCCCACCGGGACAACGGCGCCGGTCGCGCGCAGGGTAGCCGTGCTGCCCAGCGGCAACGCCGCGCCGCGCGCATCCACCAGCCGCAGCAGCGCGGCATGGCTGAACTGAATTGGAAACTTGACCACCACGCCGGAGCGATCCTGTGGCCGCACAATCTTCTTGTCATAGCCCAGTGACGCATCCGCCGGCACGTCGTTCGGCTCAATGCCGATGTGGTTCACGTCGAAGGCGCGCATATCCGGCACCAGCAGCCGCCCTTTTTTGTTCGTTGTGCCTACATTGCGATTCTCCTGGTAGACGCGGACATGCCGCAGCGGAGCGGTATCGACCACCGCAAAGCTATCGTAGACGGTGTTCGAGGGGAAAAAGCCCCGGTCAACAAGCGATAGAGCGCCCTGGGATTCCAGGCGCAGCGTTGTTTGCCCGGCGGACTGGTCAACTCCGCCTGTGAACAGGCCCACGGGCGACTTGTATTGCACCTGGCCGAATTCGTGCGTGCCGTTGCCGGCGGAGACGTAAGCCTGATAGCCCCAATCGCCGACGCGCACCGCCGACTGCTGCGCCTGCACCTGCATGCTGCCGCTCGACGAGCCGCTGACCGAGGCCGAACTCCGCCGCCCGAGCGGAATGGTCATGCCAGCCTGGAAACCGCTGCTGCCACTGTGGTCCAGATCCTTATACTCGGTGGCATAGAACGAAATGTGATGGAACTGGAAGGAATAATTGGCCGTGACGATATGCGAGCTCTCGGACTGCGTGCCCACGTTCTGAATGGTGATGGGCGAAGCATCCTGATCCTCTCCGGCGTATGCCAGTCCGACGGAGCCGAAACGCCGCATGGAAAGGCTGGTGAAGGCGCTCAGTTGCTTGCGCGGAATTCCGGAGCCATTCGCTGCCGCCACATCCCGGTAGTCGCGGTTGGCCAGGATGGCGGAGCCGCCCAGGCTGAAGATGGTTCCGACGTGCTGCGCGCCAACGGAAAGCAGCTCGCCGAAGCTTCCCGCGCCGCCACTGGCCGCCACGTCTAAATTGACCAAAGCCCATTTGCTCGCCAGCGCCGCCACGCCCACTCCGGCCATGGTTGCGCCGGAAGTCGCTTCCGCCGTGGCCTCAGCCGTGAACTTCCGCGTCAGGCCGCGGCGATAAAACGCCGTTCCCGCCATCTTCCCGTAGTCACTGCTGACTGAACCCCATTCGCGCCGCACCAGTCCGGTTTGCACGGCAAAGGTCTGCAAGCCCGGCGCCAACAGCGAGGAACCGCCATAAAAAGACTGCGACACGCTCACCTGCTGGCCTTGTGCATTCGTCATCGTCATCGTGATTGTGCCCGCGCCGGAGATGATGGGAAGCTGCGGAATCTCAAACGGGCCGGAGCCGACCTGGTTCGAGGCCACCAGATTTCCATTCACCAGCACGTCCACGGTGGAGGGAACAGCGGCCGAGCCTGCCAGCGACGGCAGCGGGAAGGTAATCAGGTCGGGACGCATGGTGAAGTCCGAGCGCACCTGCGCGCCCTCCATGTGAACCGCGCGGTTCCACGAGAGGCCGCTGGTGGTGAAGTCGCCCAAACTATAGCGGCGGAGCGAATTGACATCGGCCAGCATGTAGGACGAGTCGAGGCGGATGGCCGTGTTTGTGCCAGAGCCGCCGGAAACCCCGCCCACATAGCCCAGCCATTCCGAACTGACAATCCCCCGAGACGAGAAAATCCGTAAATCCGCCGAACCGCTGGCGCCGTTCTGGCCATTGGTAAAAGTACCCACGAGGTCGTCGTTCAGCGTAACGCCCAAGCCGCTCTCGATCATGCGAGGGCCTTCCTGCTCTTCTCTTCCTTCGAGCTGTAGCAGCGTCGGTATCAGGGCGCTGTTGCTGGCCGTAACACGCAGTATCTGGCTTTTCTGATCGATCATCCACGTCAGGCCAGGCAAATCAGACAATGAAATCAGTCCGCCGGGACCCAGGGTGCGCGACACGGAAACGCGGAAGCCGAGATCGCGCAACTCCTCCGGCCGCGCCATCAACTTGCCCCGCCGCAGGGTGAATTCGCCGATTTTACCAATGGAGCGTCCATTGATTTGAACTTCCAAAAGCAGTTTCTGGTCGGCGTTGGCGTCGATTGCTTCCTCGGCAGAAGCCTCCGTGGCGGCCTCCGTGGCCTCTTCGGTCGATTCTCTGGTGGCGGCGGTCAGGCGCGGCAGAGCGATCAGCACAAGAAGAAAGATCCCCGCGCAACTGAGCCCTCTGGCCACCCTGCCTCCCGCATCATCGCGCCGTAACAATGCGAACCTGCTGGTCGATGGCGCCGGCATCCGCTTTGGCTGTCAACTGCAAGGTTTCGCTTGTCAGAGGCGCAGAATCCTGCGCGGCAACATGCCAGCGGCGGGTAGCGCCGGCAAGAATGTAAGGCGATGCGTTGGACTCCGGCTTCAGCTTGCGGCCATCCTGCGCCGTCAGCACAATCTCGCGGATCGCTTCATGCTGGTTGCCGGCGTTAATGGCCACCAGATCGAGCTGTCCACTAACGCGCTCCAAGTGAAACTGCACATCGGGAAAAGAGCGGATCGGCGGCCGTGCAAAGATCGGAATCGACAGGCGCAGCACCATGTGCACCACCCCCGGCTCGGCCGGAGGCGGAATCTGGTCAATCAGGATGCGGTACGTGGCCTCTCGATACTCCGGCGTCTGGCGCAGGATAAGGCGCACCACTTGGCTGGCTCCCGGAGCAATCTTGGTCAATGGAGGGCTTAGAACAATGTTTTTTGAGACTGTGAGCTGGTCCTCGCCGTTCTTCTGGCTCCAGTCGTAGGCGCGAATCTGAATGGCGGTCTCGCTCGTTCCCTGGTTGGTCACCGTCAGGCTCGTGGCCTTCTGCCCCGGCGAAAGAAAGATGTTGACAGGCACAACGGACAACGCCTGTCCGCTGGCCGCCGAAGCAGTCAAGAGGGCAAAGAAAACGGCGGTGAACGCTTGGGCCGCCGCCGTCATTCGAAATGAATTCCACGAGATCATCAAGGTTTAATTGGAATGCTTGGCTAACAGCTAATATGTAACAGTTACGCCGATCGTATCGCCGTAACTTCCCGTCGCAACAAACTGGTTTGCAGGAATCTGGCCGAAAACGGTTAGCGACTGAGCCAGCCCACTGCCGGTTCCCGTTTGCCAGGAATCGCTGGTGTTGCCCCAGTTGGTCTTGCAGGCCTCGGAGTCTGAGCACAGGTTATAGCTCAACGTGGACCCCGCCGCGGTCCCAGAGCCAGCCATCAATCGGGCGGCAGGGGTTCCTCCGGTTGTTGTTCCTCCATTGAGCCCTACATCATACGTCGTGCCGTTGGTGCAGGTGACCGAAATGGTGGACTTGGAATTTGATGTTGTCGTGCTTGTGTAGTTGCCGAAACCCAACGGAGTGGCGCTAACCGTACATGTAGCTATGACCGTTGCGGAAACGCCAAAGCTAGTGGTAGCAGTTCCTGTTCCTGCAGCAGATGCAGTGGGAGCAAAACCCAGCGTCAAGCATCCCAGAATGGCGGCGGGCAGTGCGGTTTTGACAGCATTCGAGAACTTCATCGAGATGACTCCTGGAAAATTTAATTGAATTTGAAATGCCTTTGTAGTTTAGCGCTCTACTATTTTTTCTTGTTAGTGATATTATGCGATCCCGCCGGCAAACACGCACTTTATAGCACCACGAGAGATTACTAGTAACACATAACTCGATTACCTTTTTGCAGCGCGTGCAAAGTTAGAGAATTTTTACTCAGAGGATATTAAATAAGTCATCGGCATCGTTTGCGTGAAAAAATACGCTGAAAAGATGGCGGCGAATTCTGCAAGTTTCTTCGGTTCGGCGACATCAATAGGTGATGGTGACGGTAACCGAATCGGCTTGCGCTCCGGATGCCGGAGAAGCCGTCAGCGCGGAAATCTGGCGAGCGGAGGCAGAATCAGCCTCTTTCCGGCCCGCGTCAGCCGTCCCTCCCGCTCCCAGGCTGACGTTGTACGGCGTGGGGTTGGTGCAGGTGACCGAGACGTTGGAGGCCGCATTAGCCGTCGTGGCAGCCGTGTAGGCTTTGGACGCCGTGGCGGGGGCGGAAACCTCGCATGTGGCCTGAACCGTAGCCGTTACGCTGAATGAAGCGGTTGCAGTTGCCGCAAACGCTGGCATTGCAACCAGAAGCAAACTCAGGAAGCCCAATGCTAATCTCGTGTTTTTCATGGGCTTCTCCTCTCTTATTACCAAGCGACATGTCACCAAGTAACCTGACAGTACTCCTATATTGGCAACAAGTAACCATATCGGAAATTAATAAAGTTACTTTAGAGATTTGAAGAAATTAAATTATTTTTCTTTCATCTCCCTCCCGGACTACGTCTCCAACTTCCTAATCAGTAAATAGAGTCAGAAAGGGCCGAATCGGAGCGGAAACTTGTGACGTCTCTGCTTTGAGGGCGAAGCGTAGGCGTTTTGAGCGCATTTGCGGCGTGGGTTGGCCAAGTGGCTGGTTCCGGGTATAATGAAGATTCGGCAAGCCAGTGGGGGAGTGTGTCTTCATGCGCCCTGTTGGCCGCCGCCGTCCGGCAGTCCTGGATCGCGCGCATTTTGCGGTTGCGTCCGGGTGGATTGTCCCGGTGGCGCGAAACACCAAAGTCTGGAGCAAAGTCATGGCACAGGTATGCGACATCTGCGGGAAAGGTCCGCAGTTCGGCAACAACGTTTCTCACGCTAACAACATCACCCGGCGGCGATGGAGCGTGAATCTGCAGGCAGTCAAGGCGCTGGTAAACGGCCAGCCCAAACGGATCAGGGTCTGCGCGAGCTGCATCAAGAGCGGCAAGATCGCGAAGGCGTAACGCCGTCTGTTTCCGGCCGAGTTCAGAGCCGGGATGCAACGGAAAAATTCAGGATTGACGCGAACCCCGTCCAGAACGGACGGGGTTTTGTTGTGCCTGACAGACAGGGATTGAGCGCTTTCTGCTTCCTTGTTAACACTTGAATACAAACTCTTTACCGGCTAAAGCTCACGTACTTGCGCCCGCCATAGAGGCGGAAGCCGCCAGCCCAGTCCATCTCCAACTGCGTCTGCAACAACGGCCGCTCTTACAAAAACAGGTGCTTATAGCTTTTCCCATGCAACATTCTCCCTCGCGGAAATGTTGCACTTGGACTTTGAACGCAGACTCGCCTTCAGTGGCTTTTTCCTTCAGAAAATGCCATTTACAACGAAGTTGGTCAGAGCACATCTATTGGAGAACCACTTTGGCCAACGGAGGGAACAGGAGTCTTCCGACCTCCGGAGTTGAAGACATAATGCCGCTCTGCCCGAGGCCGCAAATCCGCCCTCCGTTATACTGGATATAGCCGCTCCCTCCGCGGCCTGTTCCCTTGCCGCATGAATTCTTCCTCCCAAGCCGATACTCCAGCCGCCTCCCAAGCCGCCAGCAAGGGCAATACATGGAAGATCATCGGCTATGTCTACTTCACCGCCGTAGTCTATCTTTCCATTGGCCTTCCGCTGGCGATTCTGCCTGCGTATGTGCATTTCCGCATGGGCTACAGCGCGGCTCTGGCCGGTTTTGTCATCAGCGTCCAATACATTGCCACCTTTCTGAGCCGCCCCTGGGCCGGGCGCATCTCTGACAACGCCGGAGCCAAGGTCTCCGTGCAGTGGGGAATGGTGGGCTGCTCGGCCAGCGGCGTCTTTCTTCTGCTGGCGGCCCTGCTCGATCGCAGCCCATGGCTGAGCTTCGCCAGCCTGATCGTGAGTCGGCTGATTCTGGGCGTGGGAGAGAGCCTCGGCTCCACCGGCTCGACGCTGTGGGGCATTTCCAGCGAGGGGCAGGAGTACACCGCTAAGGTTATCTCCTTCAACGGCGTCAGTTGCTATGGCGCGCTGGCCCTGGGAGCTCCGCTGGGCGTGGTGTTGGAGCAGCGGTGGGGCCTGGGCTCCATCGGCCTGTTGACCATGATGGTGGGCGCGCTCAGCCTCGTGATGGCCAGCGCCAAGCGGCCTGTCACGGTGACGCCGGGCAGGCGTCTTCCCTTTCGCGACGTCATGGGCCGCATGACCCCATACGGCATGGCCCTGGCTCTGGGCGGCGTGGGCTACAGCGCCCTGGCCACCTTCGTCACCCTCTTCTATATGAGCCGCCACTGGAATGGCGCAGCCCTCTGCCTCACAGCCTTTGGCCTGGCTTTTGTTGCGGCGCGTGTGCTCATCCGCACCATCAACCGCTTTGGCGGATTCCCGGTCTGCATCGCCTCGCTGCTGGTCGAGTCGCTGGGAGTCCTGCTGTTGTGGCGCGCCAGTTCGCCTTGGATGGCCTTTACCGGAGCGACCTTCATCGGACTGGGCTTTTCTCTCGTCTTTCCCGCGCTGGGCGTGGAAGCGCTTCAGCGCGTTTCTGAGAACAATCGCGGCTCCGCCCTGGGCGTTTTCAACGCCTTTGCCGACATTTCCTTCTTTCTGGTCGGTCCCCTGGCCGGAGGCGTCATTGGAGCCTTCGGCTACGCCAGCGCCTTTCTCTTCGCGCTGCTCTGCGTGCTGGCCGCCTTGGGAATCGTGATCGTTCTCATGCGCATGCAACCCAGGGAAGTCCGAAACTTCTGAAGAAATGTGTTTCGGAAACCGTTTTTGTATCAGTTCCCCACCGGCTTCGCTGACCAGAGGAACATGAAACAAGCAGCGGTTCATCACCTGCGCCGTAGGCGCAATGGTTGTCAGAGCATTTTCACAGTTAGTGTGATGTCATGGGTGCCCCACCCTCGCCACGTTTTTGTTCTTGTGGCTAGGGTGGGATAGCACGATCCCTGCATTACAGAAACTGTGAAAATGCTCTAGCCCCGCGCTTCAGCGTGGGGTGGGCAAAACCAATAAATTACACGGAGTCCCGTCGGGACGGCGCTCATGGTCCACGACCTTCCAATGTTTTCGCCTCAAGAATAGAGAAGCACAAACCGGGAGCTACTCCCGCAAATGTCAAACTCCTGCCGCCATCCCGGCAGAACCGGGGGATATCCTCTTCTTTTAGAGCACGGCCTCAGTTCAGTCGCGCCGTAAATACAACAAAAAATTGACGTTTCAGATTCCGCAAAATTGCATTCGGCATCCATGGCTGGCTGCAATGTTAGGGTGTCAATAAGGAGAACAATCGTGGCCCACACCAGAACTCCGCTCGATCAATGCCGGAAACCAACAGGATGGCGCGGCCGGTTCATCTTGTGGAAGATGAACCGCGAGCATTCCAATTTAACCAACTGGGGTCTGTCGCATGTTTCCATCGAGAAGAGCGACACGATCCTCGATGTCGGTTGTGGCGGTGGCAGAACCGTGAGCAAACTGGCCGCGCGCGCCGCCGAGGGGCATGTCTATGGCATCGATTATTCCCCGGGCAGCGTCGCCGCATCCAAAAGAACGAACGCGCAGGGGATTGCCACCGGACGGGTTTCGATTCAGCAAGGCTCCGTCTCGCAGTTGCCCTTCGCTGACGGCACATTCGATCTCGTTACGGCCGTGGAAACGCATTTCTTCTGGCCCGACTTGCCTTCCGATATGCGCGAAGTCTTTCGTGTCCTCAAGCCTGGTGGCTCTTTTATCGTGATCGTTGAGGTCTACAAGGGCGCGAACAAGATGGTGGAAAGACTCGCCGAAAAGCACGCTCCCATTGCGATGATGAATCTTCTCAGCGTGGAGGAGCACCGCGAGCTGTTCGCAAAGACCGGCTATTCAGAGATTCAGGTGATTGAGGAACGCGACAGCGAATGGCTTTGCGGCGTGGGGAAAAAGCCCTCGACGCCTGAAACGAAACCAGAGTAACCGTACCCTTCGAGAGAATTCCTCCGGGATGTACACGGCACTTACTCTGGCTTCGCCCGGTATGTCAGCAATAAGCTCTACACCATCAGCATTCCGCCGTTCAGGTCGAGCACGTGGCCGGTAATGTACGAGGCTTCATCCGAGGCCAGGAATTTGACCGCCCGTGCAATGTCCTGAGGCGTTCCCATCCGGCCCAGCGGAATCTGCGCCGCCATCGCCGCCACCTGCTTCTCGTTCAGCACCGCGGTCATGGGCGTCTCAATGAAGCCCGGAGCCACGGCGTTCACGGTAATGCCGCGCGAAGCCACCTCGCGCGCCAGCGACTTGGTCAGCCCGATCAGCCCGGCCTTGGAAGCCGAGTAGTTCACCTGGCCCGCCTGCCCCGCGCGGCCCACCACGCTGGCCATGTTCACGATCCGCCCCCAGCGGTTCTTGATCATTGGCCGCAGCAGGGCCTGAGTCAGCAGAAACGGCCCGGTCAGATTGATGGCCAGAACCAGATCCCAATCGGAGCGTTTCATGGTCATCATCAGCGCATCGCGCGTGATGCCGGCGTTGTTCACCAGGATTTCAACCTTGCCGAAGCGCTCCAGAATCGCCTTGGCGCCGTCCTTGATGGACTCTTCGCTGGAAACATCCAGCCGGAAGGCCGCCGCCGTGCCGCCGGCAGCCGTAATCTCCGCCGCCACCGCGTCCAGTTTGGCCTCATTGATGTCGGCCAGCGCCAATGTCGCGCCAGCTTTTGACAGCTCCAGCGCAATCGCGCGTCCAATGCCCTGCGCCGCTCCTGTTACCAGCGCAATTCTTCCCTGCATATCCGCCATAAATCTCTTATTAACCTTGCGCGCAGACTTCCGCGCCCTTTCGTCCTCATTGTAAATGCCGTGCTGGGACTTCTTCCGGAAGACTGCCGGATACAACCCACGCCAGGTCTCTGACCGCTTGATTTTGTACCAACCCTGGGTGCCCCAGGTCCCGATTTTGGGACCTGGGAAAGCACGAACTCGCTCTATGAAAGGCTGCGGTCAGAAACCCGAGAATTACGACCGATTGATCCGGCCCTTATGTATTGCAACGCTGTTAGGGTGCCCCACCCTCGCGACGTCTTTGTTTTTGTCGCTAGGGTGGGAGCGTACGATGCAGATTCAGGCCAAAAACATCGTTCCTATGCTGGGTGCCCCATATCTGGCGCAGTTTCATCGCGCCAGATATGGGAAACCACACGGTCTGGGCGCCCCCACCCTCGCGACGTCTTTGTTTTTGTCGCTAGGGTGGGAGCGTACGATGCAGATTCAGGCCAAAAACATCGTTCCTATGCTGGGTGCCCCATATCTGGCGCAGTTTCATCGCGCCAGATGTGGGAAACCACACGGTCTGGGCGCCCCCATCCTCGCGACGTCTTTGTTTTTGTCGCTAGGGTGGGAGAGCACGATGCAGATCTTTTGGGTCGGATCAATGGGAATTACCGCCGCCCGGCAAAACTATTTTCCCCAGCCGCAGCGCGCGATTGATCGCACTCAGAATGGCATCGAGCGAAGCCTTCACGACATTGGAATTCATCCCGATGCCAAAGACAGATTCCGGCTTCCCAAATTGTATTTCGATGAAGGCCATGGCATTGCCGGAAGCGCCTTCGCTGATCGACTGCTCCTGGTAATTGACAATCCGGAGGGCAAGGCCGAACTTCTCGTTCATGGCTCCGACAAAGGCGTCGATGGGGCCATTTCCCTTCCCCGCAATCGCGTGCTTCACGCCGCCTTCCTTGACCGTTGCCGCGATGCTGACCTTTCCCGCGCTGTTTTTCTCCGCGTACTGCACGCAGGCGAACGGACTATGTTGATTGAGATACTCCGTCTCAAAGGCCTCCCAAATCTCGGCGGGGCGTATCTCGCGGCCGGTCTTGTCGCTGATCTTCTGGATCACCTGGCTGAACTCGACCTGCAAGTCGCGCGGCAGGCGGATGTTATAGTCGCGCTCCAGAATAAACGCCACTCCACCCTTGCCCGACTGGCTATTGACGCGAATGATTTCCTCATAAGTCCGGCCTATGTCCGCCGGGTCCAGCGGCAGATAGGGAACCTCCCACAGAGCCTTGCCCGCCTGAAGAGCGAATCCTTTTTTGATGGCGTCCTGGTGCGAGCCGGAAAAGGCCGTAAACACCAGCTCTCCGGCATAAGGATGCCGCTGATGCACGGGTAACTGCGTGCAAAACTCGGCGCACTTCACCACACTCGGCAAGTTGGCAAAATCCAGTTTTGGATCGACGCCCTGGGTGTAGAGATTCAGCGCCAGAGTTACGATGTCCGCATTGCCGGTGCGTTCGCCGTTTCCGAACAACGTGCCCTCGACGCGATCCGCTCCGGCCAAGAGAGCCAGCTCTGTCGCCGCCACCGCCGTGCCGCGGTCATTGTGCGGATGCACGCTCAGGATAACGGCGTCCCTGTGCTTGAAATTGAGGCCCATCCACTCGATCTGATCCGCGTAGATGTTGGGCGTCGAGCTTTCCACCGTGGACGGCAGATTGATGATGGCCGGATGCTTCGGCGTCGGCTGCCAGACCTCCAGAACGCCCTCGCAAACCTCCAGCGCGAAGTCCAGCTCCGTCCCGGTAAAGCTCTCCGGCGAATACTCGAAGACCCAATCCGTTCCGGCGTAAGAGGCCGCTTGATCGCGCAGCATCCGCGCGCCATCGACGGCTAACTGCCGGACGCCCGCGCGGTCCATCTTGAAGACGATCTTGCGTTGCAGCGTCGAGGTCGAGTTATAGAGATGGACAATGGCGCGCGGCACGCCCTTGAGCGCCTCAAAGGTGCGCCGGACCAGCGGCTCGCGCGCCTGCGTCAGCACCTGCACGGTCACATCCGGCGGAATGCGCCCCGCGTCCACCAGCCTGCGGCAAAAATCAAAATCCGTCTGCGAGGCGGCCGGAAATCCAATCTCAATTTCCTTGAAGCCCAGCTTGACCAGCAGATCGAACATCTTGTTCTTGCGCTCCGCATCCATCGGGTCAATCAGCGCCTGATTGCCATCGCGCAGGTCAACGCTGCACCAGATCGGAGCCTTGCTGATGGTCTTGCCCGGCCAGTAGCGATCTTTCAACTGGACCGGGCTAAATGGAGAATACTTTCCTGCCGGATTTTTCAAATTCTTTTCCTTTTCGCTTTCTGAATGGGTTCACCCCAAATCTTCGGGTGCCCCACCCTCGCCGCGTCTTTGTTCTTGCAGCTAGGGTGGGAGCCAGATCTCTGACAGCTTGAAGTTGTACCATCGCTGGGTGCCCCATATCTCGATTTTGAGATGTGGGAAAGCACGAACTTAATGAAACTTCTTCATCCGGTCAGAGGCCCAGATCGATGCATCTCCATGAAATACCCTTACTTGAACGGTATTGCGGTAAAGGGTCTCTCTATCTTCCCAAATGCTGTGCTCGGATAATAGACCCACGCAAGGCCGCAGCTGCTTCCGCCGCGTACATAACATTTTAGAGGAACAGAGCGGCGATGGCCGCCAGAAGCGTTCGAAACAGTCCAGTTTTGAAAGGGCACGACTTCAATCGTGTCTCCGTGGGCCTTCAGGCCCACCCAAGTAAATGAAAACGCCTCTGCGGCATCCGCCCCGGAGGGGCCGAAGGAGAATAGCCCAGGACCGGGGTCCCCGCGAACAGGTCTTCGTTCGCGGGGTGGAGAACAAGCGAAGCACCGTCCTGGGAAGGCCAACAAAAGAAACAAAAGCCCCGCAGGAGCAACCGAAATGTCCCCGCAGATTCTAAGGGGGATAGGAAGCGTTTTCGACCGTGCCGGCAGGTGGCCCGTTCATCAACTCCGAAGAATCACACTGAACCTTGAAAAGCTGTGCCCCGTTCATCGCAGTTTTATCGCGATGAACGGGGCACAGATTCTCATAGCTCATCGTGCTTTTTCGGTGTTAATGGTCGGGCCACCTGCCGAGATAGTAAATGAGCAACTGCTTGCTCATTTACTGAGTCTAATAGAGCAGGAGGCCAAAAACATGGCTAAGGTCTGGTTAATCACGGGAAGCGGCAACGGTTTGGGGCGTGACATTGCGGAGGCTGCGCTTGCGGCAGGAGACACTGTTGTCGCAGGGGCGCGGCGCTTGGAGGAGTTGAACGCTCTGGTAGAGCAATATGGCGAGCGCGTCACGCCGGTAAAACTGGATGTTCGCGAAGAAGCCGCCGCGAAGGCCGCCGTGCAAACCGCATTGGACAAGTATGGCCGTCTGGATGTGCTCGTGAACAATGCGGGGTATGGATATATTGCTCCGTTTGAGCAGATGACATCCGAGCAGTTTCGCGATGTGATTGAAACTTGCCTGTTCGGAGTTGTGTATACAACACGCGCAGCGGTGCCGGTAATGCGCAAGCAAAAGAGCGGACACATTTTTCAAGTGTCTTCCATCGGCGGACGCATAACGATGCCGGGCAACTCCCCGTATCACGCGGCGAAGTGGGCTGTGGGTGGCTTTAGCGATTCGCTGGCGGCCGAGTTGGCGCCGTTGGGCGTAAAGGTGTGCTCCTTGGAGCCGGGTGGCATACGGACGAACTGGGCTCAGAGGGCGAGCGAGGACTCGCCGGAAGTGATGCCAGAGTACGAAGAGTCTGTCGGCTCCATCTACAAGCTGCTGGCTGCCATTCGCGGAAAAGCAGAGAGCGATCCAAAGAGAATTGCCGCTGTGGTTGTGAAGCTGGCGAATGCCGAGGACGTACCAAAGCGCCTGATCCTCGGAAAGGACGCGGAGATTCTCGTGAAGAACGTCGAGTCCGCGCGTGCGGAGGAGGCGGCGAAGTATCGCGAGCTTACACTCTCGACAGTTTTTCCAGACGCGCCTGTGATTCCGGGTTTGCCGAATAACTAGAGCATTTTCACAGTTAGTGTGATGTCATGGGTGCCCCACCCTCGCCACGTTTTTGTTCTTGTGGCTAGGGTGGGATAGCACGATCCCTGCATTACAGAAACTGTGAAAATGCTCTAAGGAAAGGGCCGGGTACCGAGGTGTCCGGTCCTTTGTTAAGTTCAATTCCCAACAAACGCCCCTAGGGCAGCTCTAATATGTCGATGCTTTGAAGGGTACGGGCTTTACAGGCTGCGGAAAAGTTCATTCGCGGAGGCACGAAGCGTCAGGGCACGACTTTAGTCGTGCCGTAAGCTATTGGAAATAAATGGAGGGCTTTAGCCCCTGCGGGGTGTTTTTCGCACTTGTCGCCTGGGAACAAGCCTTTTTCCGCAGCCTGTTTAGCCCGTACATAAAACCTGCAAAATCAGCCGGGCTTTACAGGCTGCGGAAAAACCCGATGTTTTGAAAGGGCACGACTTTAGTCGTGCCGCAAGTCGAGCAAAGTCAACAGGCCTTTAGGCCCTGAGGGATGTTTTTCGGACGCTTAGCTTGAAAACAAGCCTTTTTCCGCAGCCTGTTTAGCCCCCGAGGGAATGCCTGCATTCCCAAGAAACTTGTTCATAGCTTCCCTAAGAATCCAACCATTTGTTCGATGAAACAGGTCTTGCCGTTGTTTCTGCTTGCTTTTCCGTAGGGAGCAGGGGCCTTCAGACCCACCCAAGTGAATGAAACCGCCTCAGCGGCATCCGCCCCGGAGGGGCCGAAGGAGAATAGCCCAGGACCGGGGTCCCCGCGAACAGATCTTCGTTCGCGGGGTGGAGAACAAGCGAAGCACAGTCCTGGGAAAGGCCAACAAAAAGCCGAAAGCCCCGTAGGGGCGACCGAATTTTCCCCGCAGATTCTAAAGAGGATAGGAAGCGTTTTCGACCGTGCCGCAAGTACCGGCAGGTGGCTCGTTCATCAACTCCGAAGAATAACTCTGAACCTTGAAAAGCTGTGCCCGTTCATCGCGGTTTTATCGCGATGAACGGGCGGCGACCCCACGGCCCCTGCTCCCTCCAGAAACCGGCCTCTACAGCGAATCGCGAACCAAAGCCGTATCCGGTTCGGTCTTTCATACGAAGCACGTCGAGACCACAGAAAGCATCCGCGATGGCGACTTTTGGGGACTTGTTCGTTTCCGGTGAGCGTACCGCGATAATGTACTCGGTGAGGTTTTTTGCAGGTTCCGTCCTTTTCTGTCCTGGCAGATAAGCTCTGCAAGCCGATTGAAGTCTAACTACGTTACGGGGATCCTATAAAATCAGTGCACTATGGCAAAGCGTATTCGGCGCGTCTGGTCTGTATCGCACGAACTGGTGAAGAAGGCCCGCGAGGCAATGCTCACGGCCGTACAGATTTATAACAATCCGCAGATCGACTTCAAATCAGAGTTGTTCATAGTCACGACGGTCATCGCGTGGACCTACTTGCTCCATGCATATTACCGCAAACAGAAGGTTGACTATAGGCAGCTCGAACTCAGGCCTGGTCGCAAAAAGTACGCGACCACCCCCCGGGGCGCTGTGCGCCTTTGGAGCCTAGAGGATTGTCTCGGCTATAGGGAGTCGCCAATCGACCCGATAGTCAAGCAAAATCTTCTTTTCCTCATCGGCATTCGACATGAAATAGAGCATCAAGGTACATCGCAAATTGACGATCAGTTGAGTGCCAAGTTCATGTCCGCTGCACTTAACTTTAATGACGCAATCAAGAAGCATTTCGGAGATGCGTACTCACTTGAAAAGGAACAGGCATTCAGCATTCAGTTCTCGACTTTTGACGAGAGTGCCACAAAGGAGTTGTTGCTCCAGACAGACCTTCCACCTAACATTCGGACATACATCACCGATTTCGAGAAAGACATGACGGACGCTGATTTTAACGATCCGCGTTTTTCATTCAGAGTCGCGTTCATTCGCAAACTGGCAAACGGAAAAGCTACCGCTGACAAACTCGTCGAATTTGTGCCGGCAGGGCCGACGTCGGACGAGATGAACCGCGTGTACGTCAAAGAGACTGAAAAAGTGAAATACCGCCCTGGACAGATCGTCAAGATGATGAAGGAGGAGGGATTTACTAACTTCACGATGTATGAACACACCGAATTGTGGAAAAGGCTTGACGCAAAGCGTGAACCCGGTAAGTTCGGCATACTCGTCGCCGAAACGACTTGGCTTTGGTATCCAAGTTGGATTGATGAAGTCCGAAGGTTCTGTGAGGCTAACAAGGCTCGCTTTCGTCCGAGGACCACGGTGGCTGCTGCCGTTCCCGTAACAAGGTAGGTCGGACGGCCCAGGGCTTTCCCCACCAAGATGAGGGCACCCTATGTCTGGATTTCAGGCCTGGGATTCTGTAGATATCCGTTTGGCCAGAGAACCTGGAATCGCAATATTTATCCTCGTCGGATAGGTACCGGCAAACGCCGGGTGCCCCTGGTCTCGCTTCTGAGACCGGGGACCGCAGCCAAATCATCGTTCCGGCCAGGAGCAGTTCACCGGACGGAGGGAGCAGGGGCCTTCAGGCCCCTCAATACAGCGGCTCAATCGCGGGCCTTTAGGCCCGGGCCTTTTCTTCGCAGCCCTTCATGTGGACAGGCATGGGGTCCAGCCGTCCAAATACCGCTGAGCTGAAGCGGTAATCCATCGGCATCGTTACTAACCCGCGCCGCACTGGATTCGCTTCGATATACCGCGCACTACTTATGAACTTCTCTTCCGTCATGATCTGGCTCTCGTTGAAGCTGCGCATCCAAACATCATGCTTGCTCTTCAATCGAAATGAGAAACCACCTTTGATAAACTGCATCGCTTTCTCTAGCGAGACCTCTGGAGCAGGAGTAATAAGCGCGTGGAAATGGTCCGGCATGATAACGAAGGCATGAAGAAGGAATTTTCCTTGACTGTGATAGTCGAGGATGGTTCGCTCCAGCAATTCTGCTGTGGCCGTGACCTGAAAAAGGCTGCGGCGTTCGGCCGTCACTGCGGTAACCAGATACGTGCGAGTTTCTTGGGGCGCGAATCGCATCTCAGCAGAATATACGAAAGGCCCGTGGCTAAAGCCACTTTTTCTCAGGCTTCAATTCAGAGGCCTGAAGGCCTCTACTCCCTCCGTTGAAAGTCATGTTGTACACAAGCCGACTTTCATGCCCGCAGGTGGCCCAGAGGGCCATGGGTACTCCCTCCGTTGACGGGTTCGGTGGGTGGCCCAGGTCCGACGAATTACAAATGAGCGGGTGCCTCCGGTCGCTCGCTTCTGAGACCGGGGATTGCACAACCTTTTCCCAGCCAAGGATTACTCCCGGGAAACGCCGCAGGCTCCAGGATCAAGGTAAATCCCGGTCACTTACCTATTCGCAAACCGCACCACAACCCGCCCTTGAGAACGAGAAGCACATCAAGCCCAGACCGCCAGAGCCTAGTCCCTGGCACCTAGTCCCTGGAATCGTGAAATATGGACTTCACTTTGGGACCCGGAAAACTGCATTCCCCCGCAAGTGCTTGCAGATTATTTCTCTCCTTCGTCGCACAATAATTCAGGTAGGTTTTTCACCAACCATCGTCCCGGGCGAGTTGTTTTCGTGCCACCTTCCAGCCAGAAGCTGCTGGCAGAGGCAAAAAGTTGACATAACTCCTTTCACTGGACGATTTTGCAGACAACTCCTTTGTTTTGACGATTTTGCGGCGCAACCATGGCCGTAAGTCAAAGAAAACAAGGATTTTGTTTACAAAATAGGGGTGGGGGTCCCTAGTCCCTGCCTTTACCCCATCGGCGTTGCGGCAGCCGGGACAGGCCGGGGGGCCAGCGCCGGCAGCATCAACTGCGCCGGCCAGACATAAACCGCCATTCGCCGCGAGTAGTAGAGCACCGGCTTCTGGCTGGGCAAGGCGATCCCGAGCGCCGAGGCCAGATCGTTCTGCTCAATCTCCGCCTCGGCCTCTTCAAGCGGTCCGGAGACATGGTGCAGGATGGCGCGGATGGGATCTCCCGCACGATTGCGCGAAAACATGCAGGAGCGCTCCAGCAGAAAATGCTCGAGCGTGCCAGGGCAGATTTCCGCCAGCTTCACGGTTGGACCCAGGCCCCGGTAGCGCGCCTTGAAGGCCACCGGCCGCGGAGCGAACCGCCGGCGGCTATCGAACGAAAACTCCCGCTCCGTTTGCTGCTCCAGGCGCATCGCGGACCAGTGATACGGCAGATGATAGAGCGCGCGGCCCGCCGCCACGGCCAGCAGGCTGCTGGCATCGAGCGAAAGAAAATACACGCCCGGCGTTTCCGTCTGCTCATCGCGGACATAAGTGCGGAAGGCCAGATCAGGAAAGCTGCGCGCACCCAGAACGGGCGGGACGCCGCGCACTTTGACCCGGTCCATCCAGAAGGGCATCACGCCCAGCCAGGCCGAGCCTTGGAAGGTGTCCACCCGCAAGCCTGCGGGCACAAGCGGCGCGAGCGACGCGGCCGGAACCGGCCAATGCGCATACAGCAGATCGTTCCAGCGCTGCCTCAGCCGCCAGTGTCCCGAGGGAAACGGCCGTGGCTGGCGCGATGTGCGGATCAAAAATTCCTGCATGGCCCGATTGCTCCTGCTTGAATCGCACGCGGAACGCGGTGGAAAACGCGTCGAGCCAAAGACGCTCAAAGCAAACCGCCCCCTCATGACGTATTCTGTTCCCGAGCACATAGTCATGTCCAGCCAATCAATCATGCCATCCGGCGCCCGCAACCAAACTGAAGTTTTCGCCGTCCACGGCGCTGACCCCGAAGTACTGGCCTACGCGATGGCCAAATACTCCCGCTCCGCTCTCTCGATGCGCGAGTCGCTGGCCGAGATCAGCTCGCAGCGCGCCGAGCAGTTCCTCTCGACCTTCTACTTCCAATACGGCCATCGCTCCATTGCCGATCTGGCGCATGTGGCCATGGCGGTCGAACGGCTCAGCCTGATGGCGGCCATTGTGCTGGTCGACGAACAGCGCTGGGACGGCCAGGAACGCTCCACGCGCTACCAGAACTTTCTTAAATCTGGCTGGTATTTCCCGGATTTTGGCGCGGACGCCGCTTCGGCGCAGCTTTACGCCGGGAGCATTACGAACCTCTTCGCCACCTACCAGCGCACCACGGCGGCCGTTCTAGAGGCCCTGCACCGCCGCGTTCCCTGCCCCGAGGCGATGAAGCCAGCGGCCTACGAGCGGACGCTCAAGGCGCGCGCCTTTGACCTGGCCCGCTACCTGCTTCCGCTGGCCACCAACACTTCGCTCGGCCAGATTGTGAATGCGCGGACGCTGGAAACGCAGGTTTCCCGCCTGCTCTCCCACCCAGCGGCGGAGATTCGCGATCTGGGCGAACGGCTTCGCCAAGCCGCCACCGGCCCCGCCTGGAACATCAACGCCGAAGCCAGTACAGCTTTGGTTAAGAAAATTGCCGCGGCAGACCCAGCCCTGGCCGCCGAAGCCGCCAGCCTGCTCACCCGCGAGGTGGCCGTCGCGCCCACGCTGGTCAAACACGCCGAGGCCAGCAGCTACGAAATCCAGACCCGCGCGGACTTGGCTCAGGCCGCCACTGAAATTTTGAACGGCCTGCCCATCGCGGATGCACCGCTTGTTGATCTGGTGGAAAACACTGAATCACTGGAAGTCGAATTGGCCACAACGCTGCTCTACTCAGCCGCGCACCATCCCTACCGCCAGATTCGCGCTCTTGTCGCCGCGCTGCCCGAGGCCCGCGTTGCGGAGATTATCGAGCTGGGGTTGCGCCATCGCGGCCCCCACGATGAAGCTCTGCGCGCCTTCCACGCCGGAGCGGCGCTCCGCTTTGACATTCTGATGGACATCGGCGGCTTCCGTGACATGCACCGCCATCGCCGCTGCGTGCAAATCATTCAGCCCTTCACGGCGCTGCACGGCTACGAGACGCCCACCCGCGGCGACTTCGGCCCGGAGGTCAACATTCTGGCCGAGGCTGGCGTTCTGGCCGATTGCCGTTCCGCCGTCGAGCAAGCCCATCGCGCCAGCGCGCAAATCGCCGCCAGCCAGGCGCCAGAAGCCGCCCAGTCGGCGCTCTACCTGCTGCCGCTGGCCACGCGCGTCCGGAGCCTTTTCAAAATGGACCTTGCCGAGGCGCAATACATTATCGAGCTGCGCTCCGGCCCCGCTGGCCATTTCAGCTACCGCCGCGTTGCCTGGGAAATGTTTCTGGCCCTCCAGCGCCAGCACCCATCGCTTGCCCGCCACATCCGCGTCACCGACTTCACCCAGCCCATCGACCTGCTGAAGCGGTAAGGACCGGCTGCCGCGCCATTCGCTGCTAGAATGAGAGAACTTATGAGTGTAACCGCGCTTTTTCCCGGCAGCTTCGACCCGCCAACCAACGGTCACATCGACCTGATTGTGCGCGGCGCCAAGCTGTTTGACCACCTCATCGTCTCCATTCTCAACAATCCGGTCAAGGACCCACTTTTCACCGTCGAGGAGCGGGCGGAGATGCTCAGGGAATCGACCGCCGGAATGAGCAACGTGTCGGTGGCCACTTTCAACGGTCTGATGGTGGACTTTGCGCGCCAGCAGGGAGCCACGGCTGTGTTGCGCGGCATCCGCGCCATCTCCGACTATGAATACGAATTCCAGATGGCCCTGATGAACCGCCGCCTGGCTCCGGAGATTGAGACTGTCTTCCTGCAGCCGGCCGGTCGCTACTCGTTCGTCAGTTCGCGCATGTTGAAGGAAGTTTTCAGCTTTGGCGGCGACGTGTCGGGGCTGGTCCCGCCCAACGTGCTCCAGCGCATGCGCAGGCGCATTGGCAAAAACTAGTTCTCTGACCGCATGATTTCGTTCCTCGAGTTCCTACTTTCCCAGGTCCCAAAATCGGGACCTGGGGCACCCAGAATTGGTGCAACTTCAAGCCGTCAGAGACCTAGAGACAATTTTCCCCGCTGTTGCCTTCACGTCAAGCCATGGAGTACTTCCCGCCGCGCACATCCTGCTCGGCTTGCGCGATGCTCTCCGGGCGGCCAAGATCGCGCCAATAGCAGCCATCCGCGCGATAGGCGAGAATCTTTTCTCCCCGCGCGGCCAGCCGCAGATAGGCCGCAATGATGGGAAACACGCCTTTCTCCTCCATCTTGGCGAAGATGCGGGGAGAAATAACATGGATGCCGGAAAAAGCCAGCGCCTCGGTCTTGGCGGCAGGCCGCGATAACGCCGGGTGCCCCATATCTGCCGCGCCTTTTGCGGCAGATGTGGGATAGTTCCAATCTTTGCCGTTAGGTCCGGCCCGGCGACCGCAAAGCCGGTCCTGCTCGTCAAAGAGCAGATAGCGCGCGGTCTCCCGCTCTTGAACGGCCATTGAGGCCAGGGCATTGTGTTCCACATGAAAGCGTGCCATGCGCTTGAGATCGATGGAACTAAAAACATCGACATTGTGCAGCAGGAACGGCTCGTCGCTGCCGTCTTCCAGGAAGAAATGCGCGGCCCGCTTCAAGCCGCCGCCGGTATCCAGCAGCTCATCCTCGCGGGAGACTTCAATTCTCATGCCGAAGTTATCGTTGGCTTTCAGATAATCGACGATCATCTCCGCGAAATAGTGCGCGTTGACAATCACCTCATCGACGCCGAAAGAGCGCAGTCGCGCAAGGGCAATTTCCAGCAGCGTGCGGCCAGCCACGGTGACCAGCGCCTTGGGGCGGTCGTCAGTGAGCGGACGCAGGCGAGTTCCCAGCCCCGCGGCCAGAATCATCGCTTTCATCGGCCTTTTTTCTCCTGCTCAATGTGCCGGACAATCACGCTCACGCCGTTGGCCCGCAAATGCTTTGCCAACTGCTCGGCAAAAAAGACCGAGCGGTGCTGGCCGCCGGTGCAGCCGAACGAGACCATGAGACTCGTAAAGCCGCGGTGCTGATAGGCGCTGACGCTGGCATCCACCAGCGCGAACACGCTGGTCAGATACTGGTGAACGCTCGGCTGCTGATTGAGATAGTCAATGACCGCCGCGTCCTTACCGGTCATTTGCTTGAAGCGCTCTTCGCGTCCGGGATTCGGCAGGCTGCGAACGTCAAAGACGTATCCGCCGCCGTTGCCGCTTTCGTCGGCGGGCAGCTCGCGGCGGAAACTGAAGCTGAAAACCCGCACCGTCAACTTGCCGGCGCTGACCGCGAGGCCCTGCAATTTCTCCGATGCCAACATACCTTGAATGGCATCCATCAGCGCCGGTAACTCGATGGGCAGCTTGACGTTGCCGGCCAGCCAGCGCAGGTTCTTCAGCGCGAAGGGAACGCTCTCAAGGAAATGCGCCTTGCGCTCAAAGAATCCGCGGAAGCCGTAAGAACCCATGGCTTGCAGAATGCGCACATAAACGTATGCGTAATAGCGCTCCATGAAGGCCGCGCGGTCTAACTTGATATAACTCCCTAGGCCGTCAAGATAGTCCTCGAGTAACTGCTGGCGCAGCGCTGGCGGCAGATCGGTTTTGCCATCGAAGAGCAGCGATGCGATGTCATATTGCAGCGCGCCCTTGCGCCCGCCCTGGTAGTCCAGAAAGTACGGCTGGCCCTCACGCAGCATCACGTTGCGCGATTGAAAATCCCGATAGAGGAAATAATCGCGGTCCGCGGTCAGCAGGAAATCCGTCAGGCGGCTGAAATCGTCTTCGAGCGCCTGTTCGTTGAAGGGAATGCCAGCCAGGCGCAGGAAATAATACTTGAAGTAGTTCAGGTCCCAGTTGATCGACTGGCGGTCAAAGCTGGAGCGCGGATAGCAGACGCTGTAATCCAAATCGCGGCCAGCCTCGACTTGAAAGCGCGGCAGCGCGGCCACCACCTTGCGATAGGCCGCCACAGCCTCTGGTGCCAAATTGCCGCCGCCGCGATGCGCGCCCAGAAACTCAAAGAGCGTGGTGTCGCCCAGGTCTTCTTCAAGGTAAGCGCCACGACTTAAATCCTCGGCAAAAATCTCCGGCACGGGCAATCCGTGGCGGCGAAAATGCCTGGAAAACGCGAGAAATGCGGCATTCTCCTCGCGCACGTTCGAGAGAATGCCGATGGCGCTGAAGCCGCCGCCGGTGAGCCGGACAATGGTGCGCCCGGAGCCGCCAAGCTGGCCCTGAAGCGGCCGCACATCCTCGGCCGGCAAATGAAAATGTTCTTCAAAAAGCTGTTGCAGAACGTCCATGAATCTCTTTTCCTGGAGTACCGGTTAAATCATATCCCGTCGCTGCGCCGGTTAAACGGCGGGCGCGCCGGGGCCGCTGGCGTCAGCGAAGGAAATACACACGGTCCCTCCACTCCCACGCCGCCGTTTCTTTCGCCAGCGCGGCCATGGCCCGCGGCAATTCGCTTGCCTTTTCCTGCGGAATTGTCTTCTCGTCGACAAAAACAACGCCGCCATGGCGCCGTCCTTCGTCCGCCCACGTTTTGAGCAGGAGCGGAATTGTCAGACGGTCATAGGTAACCAGCGTCAGCCTTTGGCAGGCCGCCTCCCGCAGACATGCGGCGTCCGGTTGGCCAATGAAGTTGCCGCCTTCCCACTCCGCCATCTCATAAACGGCCAGCCCAGGGCAGCAGCGGCGCAGACCGCTGGCCACCTTTGATGTGATCTGCTCTTCAAGAAGAAGCTTCAGCATTTCAACTCTTTGACGGTTTCTTGGGAGCGAACTCGACAGCCTGAGGCAACAGGCGTTTCATTTCCAGGTAATCCACCTCGTCGTTTTCGGCCATCGCCTCATGAATCTCCTCGGGAAAAGCCTCGGCGTAGTGGACCGCCGCCTGAACCTTTACCTCCGGCCAGCCGAGGTGCTTCGCCACGGCGGAGGCGTCTTCCTTGTAGCCGCGCATGAGCTGCATGATCTCCCAGACGGCGAGCGAACTGGCCTGAATGCAGGCTTGCCGTCCCGCCGGAGTATCGCGGAAGTCGATGAACGCAAAATCCGAACGGCGCAGGCCCTCTTCAACCAGGCGCGCGCTGGTGTCGCTGGGGGTCCATCCGTGGCGATGGGCCATGCGCCGGAGGCGTTTGGCGGTCTCAGCCGGCAGGCGCATGCTGACGACCATTGTCGGAGGTGCGCTCATGCCAGGCTCCTTGCGTAACTCATGTCAGCATTGTAGATGATATTTTCCGGTATCGAGGAGCGTATTTTTCTCAAGGTCTCTGATGACATGATTGTCTTTCATTGGGCAGAGAACCGCGCTATCCCAATTGGCTGACCTTTACCGCCAGCTTCTCAAAGTCCACGGTTCCCAGGCCGCGCGCGGCGGCCATCTGCAAGTAGGGCAGATGATCGCTGTCTAGGTCCCAGTAGGCTTTGGCCACATAGGCGTCGAGAGCAACGGGGTCGGTTCCGGCGACGATGGTCTTCTTCAGCGCAACGTCTTCCAGATTGCCGCCGGTGGGGCCGTTGCGCAGCAGGATGCGGTAGCAGTCAATGAGCGTGAGGGTGGGCAGCATAAAGCTGGCCAGGTCGGCCAGGCTCTGATGAATCTGCTGGTGCAGGCGGTTGCGTTGGCCGCCCAGAATGCCGTACCAGTTCTTCATGCCCAGGGTGACGCCGCTGAGGCCGTGATGCTTGGCGATGGGCAGGTTGATGATTTTGTCGGCTTCAAGAAAGGGCGTGAAGACGGGCCAGCTCTTCAGCACCACGCCGCCCAGTTCCACCTCGCGGAAGAGGTCGGGATCGGGCAGGATGACCTCAGCGCCGGCGGCGCGCGCGGCGGCCTGGATGCCGGAGCGGCTGAAGCAGCGGCGCGGCTCGTTGCAACTGACGTCGGTGACGATGACGCGCTTGGCGCCGGCCTGCCAGCACTGGCGCGCCACCTCGGCGACGACTTCGGGGTTGGTGTTGGCGGCCTGCTCCGGCGTGCGGTCCCAGGCGATGTTGGGCTTGAGAACCACCACGTCCTGGCGGTTGATGAAGCGGCGGATGCCGCCCAGATTTTCGAGGGCCTTCTGGACCAGCGCGCGTGGCTCACCGGCTTGCGCGGTCGCATTCTTGTCCGTGGGGAATTGGACCACCGTCATCGCGGGCAATTGCTCCTCCTGAGAACGGGGTGCGATACGATGGTCGCGCCGCGCCAGCACAGCCCGCGCCGGGACCGGACGAGCGCTGTGCTGGCCGAGCCAGACGGCAATGCCCGCCGTGCCCGCCGCCGCCGTACCCAGGCGGAGCAGTTGCAGCATGGCCTCGCGGCGCGTCAAGCCCTGCGCCGCGCCGTTTGCCTCTTCCGGTTTGCGTTCTGATTCCTCGGACATGATTGCCCTTCCGGTCAGATTTCCATCACCTGAATGCGCCGCGGATCGTTGACGCCCAGGTGATGAGCCGCGTCGGCGGCGGTGGCAATGTAACGCGGCGGACGCCCCGCGGCTTCCAGCGTCTTCAGCCCCATTGCGACGCGCTGGCGGTCGATCATCTGCCATGCAATCTGATCGAGGGCGACGCGGTCCTCGCCAATCATCAGCGCATGGGGATACCAGAGATGCTCGGGGTGGAAACCCGGCCCGCCTTCATAAACGGACGATAGCGCATCGCCGATGGTGAAGCGCACTTTCTCGCGAATCACCGGCATACAATTCAGGTCGGCCACGCCGGGATTGCAGCCGCCGGCGTGCAGATCCTGCGGACGGTCAACCACGCCGAACATGTTCTTCATGGCGAAGGTAACGCCGGCCCCGCTGTGATCCTTGAGAATGGGTAGATTGATGACCATGGCGCACTCGCGGGTGAGAATCTTCGTGATCCGGATGCGCGCCGTGCCCCACGTTGACTGCTGGTCCTCGAAGCCCGCCTGATCGCGGCTGTAGCAGCGGATGCGGCTGGGATTGGTGTTGATGGTAAAGCCGCAAGACTCCAGAAAGTGGTCATTCTGGTCCCAGATCAGGATGTTTCCGGGCTTCACGCCGATCTGTTGCAGCCGTTCGGCAATGGCCATCACCAGCGCCTGGTGAGTGCAGATGCCTTTGCCGCCCAGGCCGTTGACCTTGAGGCCGATGACCTTGCCCTCGGAAACGTAACTGGCGGGCACAATCCGCCGCCATGCCTCGGCCGGGCGGTCGCGGCCAGTGTAGGCGGCAATGGCGCGGTCCAGCAGCGCGAGCACGCGCTTTTCATCCGGCTGCGCGCCCGGCCCGTGAAGCGCCGCGTCGCGGGCAATCACGACTCTGGATTTGCCCGGCTGCGCGTGCTGATCCACGATCCGCGCAAAGCCAAGCTTGCCCTGCGCGCCCAGTAGCACGGCTCCCGTTGCTGCTGCCTTCAAGAAATCCCTGCGGCTTTCCATCGCCATCCTCGCATCTCTCGGCGCGGTCTATATGCCCGCGCATTTAGGAAATCTCCGATTCAGTTTTATTCCGCATCGAAGAATCCCTCAGGGTCTAAACAGGCCGCAGAAAAAGGCTTGTTCTCAAGCTATTGATCCGGCCCAAAAGATTTGCAACGCGCTCTCCCACCCTAGCGACAAAAACAAAAACGTCGCGAGGGTGGGGCACCCAGATCGTGTTGCAACCCATAAGGGCCGGATCAATAAGCTCCCGAAAAACATCCCTCAGGGCCTAAAGGCCTCGTTGATTTTAAGCAACTTACGGCACGACTGAAGTCGTGCCCTTTCAAAACATCGGGTTTTTCCGCAGCCTGTAAAGCCCGTACCCTTCAAATCATCGACTTCTTTAGAGGCCGATCAGAGTTTCGCTTCCAGGCCCTGCGCCAGCGCCTGCAGCTCACGCGGCGTATCCGGCGTGGACTGATACGCCACAATGCGCACCAGGTAAACGCCTTTGCGGAAGCTGATGCTCTGCGCGTATTGGATGCATTCGTCGCCCAGCGCAATTTTGATCGCATCGCTGGTCAGCCCGGTTTCCAGAATCTTCTGCGCCCCACCGGCGTCCTTCATCATGTGCACATCGACGGTGGCCTCCAACTGGCCCTGATATTTGTAATCCGAGGTCGAGGTGGAAACAACGCCGGCCGCGATGTACTGCTCGGCGTCGCCGTCAATGTAATCAGACAACTTGCTGGCGGCGAAGGTGCGCGTTTCGCTGGTCTTCTCCCAGCCCGCGACCGCGCCCGAGGCCGGAAACGGGTTGGCAATCTTCTTCTTGCAACCGGTACTTGCAACCGCGGCCACCATCACAAGAGCCACCACGGCCCACTTCCAATGCAAGCAAAAATTCATTGCAACATCTCCTCTATTTTCTGTTCAGCAGAATCTGGCTGCCGGGCGAGCGGCTTTCGCCGATACTGGTAACGTAAACGGCCGGGCACTCCTGCAGCGGGCAGGCATATTCGCAAGCGCCGCAGCCGACGCAGCGACTGGGATCGATGCGCGGCTGCTTCAGTGTTTTGATGTTGCCGGCCGAGTCGACGACCTGCGCCTCTTCAACATAAATCGCCTTGGGCGAAACCGGGCACCACTCTTCGCAGACAATGCAGTCAGTGGCCATGGCCCACGGCAGGCAGCGGCCGCGGTCATAGAATGCGGTTCCCAGGCGGATCGGCTGGCTTTGCTGGCCTACGCCCACCACCCAGCCTTTTTCCCTTGGCGTAATCTGCCAGATGGCGCCGGTGGGGCAAACCTCCGAGCAGGAAACGCAACTGGGTTCGCAGTAGCCGATGCGCGGCACGAGCGTCGGCGTCCAAAGCCCTTCCAGACCGGCCTGTTCGAGCGTCGGATGCAGAGCCGTGTTGGGGCAAACTTTCATGCACTCGCCGCAGCGGATGCAGCGGGAGAGGAACTCCGGCTCGTCGAGCGCGCCGGGCGGGCGCAGCAGATCTGCGTGGCGACCTTTGACCAGACCGGTGTTGGCGCGCAGCAGCGGAACCACCGCCGCGCCGGCCACCAAGCCGGTCAGCGCCCTGCGCCGGCCAATGTCCGCCGAGGCAACCTCCGGTTCTTTACGGAAGAAGCTGAATTGCAAGCTATTGTGCGGGCAAACGCCCACGCAGTTCATGCACATCACGCACTCGGCCTTGCGCCACGGCGCGCCGCAGATGGGATCGTCGCCGCCCTGGCAATCCAGCAAGCAGCGGCTGCAATGGTCGCACGTTTCCTCGTTCTTGTGCAGCCCCAGCACGGACCAGCGGGAGACCGCGCCCAGCAAGGCTCCCAGCGGACAGATCGCACGGCACCAGAGGCGCGTTACGCGCAG
>Ga0224525_1000155_pt1 | contig 34799 bp, 62 predicted proteins | sample CFST100metaG_FD_179874 | JGI IMG/M metagenome (GOLD analysis project Ga0224525, IMG submission 179874) | Peat soil microbial communities from Stordalen Mire, Sweden - C.F.S.T100 | ecosystem: Environmental > Terrestrial > Soil > Wetlands > Peat | place: Sweden: Norrbotten County, Stordalen Mire...
TAACACCTGGAAGGAAGTTTCCTTCGCTATCTCTGACGGAGAAGCTGCTGTATTCTTACGTTCTCGCTACACACAGGAGAAGTATGCTAAGAATGCTGCTTACACCGCTGCTATGACTTTGGAAGATGCTATCTTCGCTTTATTTGGAACATTTACCGATTCTGTCGGTTCTTCCACAACTGCGATTGTAGATTCTACAATTCGTGCTGCTATCGGTGTAATTGAAGCTAACACAAAGGAAGAAGTAAACGACGGTAATATGCGTTTCTTCTTTGACACTAAAGTTTGGTGGAATCAGATTGCTGGTATCACCACTTTCCAACTTCACATCAATACTTTAGGAAATGACCCTGTATTAAACAGACCAGCTACTTTACTGTATGGTGTTATGGTTTCTTTATCTAACCGTATCCCTTACGTTTCTGGCTCAACTGGCAGATATAATGCTTTAGCTCATAGTGATGCTATCCATTATGCTTGTGCCAAACTTCCTATGCAGGCTGGTGACTTAGTAAGAAGCCAATCTAACTATATTCCTGAATACTTAGCGACCGTAACAACTTCCGATATCAAATTCGGTGTTGCTATGAATCGTGTAACTTTCGGTGTTAATATCCTTTCCCTTGCTTCTTAATCGAAAACACAATTTATTAATTTAATTTGCTTGGGCTATCGGTGTAATTCCCTGGTAGCCCAGGAATGAAAGCAAATGATAAACGAAGAAATAACAAATAAAAGTAGAACTTGGATTGATGCTAATGGTAATGAGGTATTTCCCCCTTCAATGGGTTCAACTAATGTGATTAAAACACGTCAAGAAGATTTATCTAATCACCCGCCAATGAGTTTGGCTGAAAAAAGATCTATTGAAAGCAATAAACTTAATGAAGTTATGGATGACGAAGATAGGGCAGCATACGAACGTTTAAAATCTAAAGGATTACTATAATGGTTTATAAAAGAAATCCTAATCAGACAGTATTAACCACCGAAGAAATACAAGATAGAATGAACAATGGATTTGAAATAACAGAGGATTGGTTAAATAACCGTGCTGAAAGGAAACAACAAGAAGAAGATGAAAAGAAAAGCTTAAAAGGTAATAGATACATTTAATCCTATGAAATACTTTATTTCTCCAATATATGACGGGTGTTTTTATGTCAGATGTTATCTCCCAATGCTATACAATGGATTTAGTGGTGATAGAGAAACATTAAATGATATAAAAGATAGAAGTAAGGATGCTGAAATGTGTCTTAAAGCTGATACGATAATATTCCAAAGACCAGACGAACAAGCCAGACTAGAATCAGCGATACTTCTTAAAAAGGCTGGTAAAAAGATAGTCTTTGACAACGATGATACTTATAAGGAACAACCAAAAAACAAACTCCGTACTTTAGGAAAGAAAAACGAAATACTTGATACCTTTGTCCATATGGCTGACCTAGTAACTACTACAACCGAGTTCTTGGCTGATGAATACCGAAAGTTAAATAAAAATGTAGTAGTTCTTCCTAATTACATAGACCCTACTGACTGGCAGACACCGAAAAGAAACGAAAGTGATATTGTCCGTATTGGTATAATTGGTTCGGTTACTTTAAACAGCGACTTTGAGATTATCCAAGAATACATAAGGGAATTAAGTAAAAGAAAAGATGTTCGATTAGTAATGTTCGGACTTCCTTATACCAATCACGCTGATAAGAAAATAAGAAATGTAATGCGAGAGGAATTTAGTGAAGAAATTAAGTTTTGGAAGAGCATTGACTTAGAATGGGTTGATTATGTCAGTATAAAGGATTACCCAAAGAAGTTAAACGATTTAAAACTTGACTTAATGATAATCCCCCGTAAAGATAATTACTTTAATCGTTGTAAATCAAATATAAAGTTCTTGGAAGCGTCAATGTGTGGTGTTCCCTGCGTAGCTCAAGGATTTGGAGATGGATTAAGCCCATATCAAGGCAAAGAAGACCAAAAGTATATGCTTATAGCCCATAATGAGAAAGATTTTAGAGAAATGACCGAGAAATTAATAGATAACAAAGAATTAAGACGGTCTATGGGAGAGAAAGCAAGGAAATATGTGATTAATAGTTACGATATTAGAAAACATTATAAAGAATGGGCTGATGCCTATTCATCAATTAAATAAAATTATGTTAAAAACAATACAAGATAACATTTTAAAAGATTTATTAGAACAAAAATCAGGATTAGTCACTAAAGGTAGAGATAAATCAATTGAGATTGAAGAAAAATGCGAACCAATACTTGTTAGATGGTTTTCTGAATACAAAATAGTCCCAGACGGTGTTAGTGATGAAACTTATGGCGACGGAACTAAGTTCTATGCCAATTTTAAGGGGAGTTTTCTTAATTTAAGAACTGCTTTTTCTAAATACTCCTTATTTGAAGAACTTATATCTAAAGAATTAGAAGATGACCTAAACGAAAACAAAGCAAATGAATTACAACTTGCTAAACTTAATGAAAAAATTAATGATAGATTAACTGAATTACTACCTACTTTAGAATTGGGAGAATTTGAACAAGTAAATACCATTACCCTAAGAGGAATTGATATTGATATTGATATTCTTGATATGGTTGAAAACTATAAGTTAGTTTATAGAACACAGAAGGCAGAAGCTATGGCGAAGTTAACTCCTATCGTTCAACAAGAAGCCACACAAGACTCACCAGCGAACGATAGTCCTAAAGTTGAATAAATACACAGATGATGTTTCAAGACAGTAATTTATCCCATAAATACTTAGACGGACTTAAGGGTGTAGAAATTGGTGGGAGTGCTCACAATCCATTTCACTTAAACACTCTTAATGTTGATTACACCGATGATATGGACACTGTCTTTAAACAAGCAGAAGAAAAACTATGTGGTGAAAAAATGCCCGTTGATGTAGTAGCTAATGGCGATAATTTACCATTTAAAGACGGAGAATACGACTTTGTCATTAGCTCCCACGTGATTGAACATTTCTTTGACCCAATTAAGGCATTAAAAGAATGGTATCGGGTAATTAAGAAAGGTGGTTATATATTTATAATAGCTCCTATTACTGCTTACGTTCCGAATGAAACCAGACCAACTACTACTTTAGACGAATTAATTAAAAGGAATACAGGAGAGATTAAAGAAGAAGCTATTTTAAAGAAAGTAGTAACTGAAAATAATCAATTAGGCTCGGCGATAGTAGAAGGTATTTTATACGACTCACAGCACGGACACTGGACAGTATTTGATACAAATCTATTCAAAGAAATTTGTGATTATCTAAAATTTAATATCATAGAAATACAAGAGGTCGATGATAAGGTCGGTAATGGGCTTACAACTCTTATACAAAAATAATTAAACAAATATGATTTATTCAGGTAGTTCTGGTGATTCCTTAATTGAGGACATTACCTTTAGAACAAACGCAGACTTAACAGAATTTACACTCGCCGATAGAACTCGTTATATTAACGAGGCGTATTCTATTGTGGCTTTTACTATAATGAAAGCTGACGGGCGTATGACTTGGGATGACCCTAATCACCCAGACCAACCTATTTCAACTTTTGATTTAGTTGCTAATCAAACTGATTACAATATCTTCTCATCTACTCCAACTGCTATACAAGACTGGTTAGCTATTCAAAGAGTTGATATTATGAACGCTGGCGGAGTTGGGACACAACTTATTCCTTTAGACCAAAACGACTATAAAGGAACTGCCCAAAGTGAAATGAATAAAGCGGCGGGAATACCGTATGCGTTTGATATGGTCGGTTCAGTAATGCGTTTATATCCTGCTTCTAATTATAATTACTCTGGAGGAGTTACGATTTGGTTTGATAGAGCACCTTCTTATTTTACTGTATCAGATACGACTAAACGACCAGGTTTTGATACTCGTTTTCATCAATATCTTTCTATTTATGCCGCTAATCAATGGAATGGGACTAAAAAACGTGATTGGTCTTTAGAGGGAAAACTTAAAGAGTTAGAACAACAGATAGGAATTACTTATGCGGTAGAAAGAGATAAAGCAGAACAACCAATTATAAAAAGAGAATATAAAAAGTTTAAATAAATATGGTAACCTTTACTAACAGAACAAAACCAGCATTATCTGCTATGAATAACGGAGTTGCCTACTTGTTAAAGGAAGATACTTTTTATTTGCTTTTAGAAAATGGTGGAAAGATTATATTAGATCAAAGCCCAAGAGCAAAGAATTTAACAACTTTAGTAAATAGAACAAAATAATATGGCACTTTTAGATGAAAAAATTTCACAATTAGAAACCCTTGCTTCTCCAGAAGATACCGACCTTGTAGTTGTAGTAGATGTTAGTGATACTTCAATGTCAGCATCTGGCACAACCAAGAAGTCTTTTAAATCAGCATTAAAAGGTGATAAAGGAAACGACGCTACTGTTAATGCTGGAACAACTACAACTGGACTTCCTGGAACAAATGCTAGTGTTGTTAATTCAGGCTCTACAAGTGCTGCTGTCTTTGATTTTACTATTCCTCGTGGAGATAATGGTTATGTATATGTCGCTTACGCTTCTGATTCTTCAGGAACTGGATTTACTTTAACCTTTAACTCTGCTTTAGATTACATAGCAATTAAAAATACAACTACTGCTATCGCTAGTCCTGCCGCTTCTGACTTTACTGGATTATGGAAGAACTATAAAGGAGCAACGGGTACTACTGGAGCTACTGGGTCAACAGGTGCTACTGGAAGTGCTGGAACTAACGGAACTAACGGTACCAATGGTAGAGGAATTACAAGTATAACCTTATTTTCAACAGTTGGAAAAGTTAAAACTTATAGAATATTATTTACAGATGCTACTACTTTCGATTATGTTGTAACTGACGGTGCTGACGGAACAGGTAGTGGTGATGTAGCAGGTCCAGCCTCTTCCACAGACCTCGGTGTAGCTCTCTTTGACGGTATAACAGGTAAACTAATCAAGAACTCAAGTAGCTTTGTGCAGTTAGCTAATGGCAGCGTCGGTATTAGAACGACTAATCCGAATGAAGCTTTAGAAGTAGTAGGTAATATCCGTAACTCCGCATTAACTGCTTCCAAAGTAGTATTCTCTAATGCTTCTAAAAATCTAACCTCAACAGGAATAGGCACATCATCACAATTTATAAAAGGTGATGGTACTTTGGATAGTACTTCTTATGAAAATAAAATTATTACTTCTACTACTATCTATATTGACGGAAATCGTGTTGATTCTTACACCGCAGACGGAACAATAAACAGACCATACAAAACTATAAGTGCGGCGGTGACTGCCCTATCTGCGGTTACAACCGCAACTGCTATTCATATCGCACCAGCAACTTATACAGAAACTGCTGATGTTACTTTGCCAAATGCTCCATTAGTTATTTACGGTAATGGTTCAACAATTAATAACTCTGGCCATACAATTACTTTCCCTAATCCAAACTCTGCTCGTTATAATCTGTTTACTAATGCCAACGTTGTTTATAATAACTTCTCGGCAGGAGCAAGAAATATGGTATATGGTGGCAGTATTACAGGAAATATTACAGCTAACGCTTATGTTGAAGTTATCCAATGCCAATTAAATGGCGGATTAGTTACTGTTGGAGCGACTGGTCAATTAGTATTATCAATTTGTTCCCCGACTTCTCGTTTTACTTCCGCGGGCGTCCTAATGTTTAATGGAGTAAATATGAATACTGGATATGCCGGTTATCTCGTTACTTCGACCGCTGGTATATTTACTTCCACAACCTCAATAGTTGTTAATACAAACACAGGAACATCGGCTGGTGCCGTATCTTGCGATAATGGCGCCCCTATTACGGCCCCGAATATGGTTGTTAATTCCTCTTTTGTAACATCTGGAGGAAGTGCCACTGCTTGGGGATTATATGCTGGTTCGGCTTATACGATGTATGGCAAGAACAATGTCCTTGCTAATCCGTCTATCTATTCTCTTTATGGCACTCATTTAATTCCTGTTAGTTCTGATATTATTGGAGGGGCTACGGTTATGGGTCTTGGTTCTGACGCTACTGGTGATATATATTACAGAGCAGCTACTACTGGAATTTTAACAAGACTTGGTATTGGAAGTGCTGGACAAGTTCTTTCTGTTTTTAGTGGTTTACCCAGTTGGCAAACACCAAGTGCCGGTGGTGCTTCATTATGGACTGCTGTTACTGGAACAAGAGCTTCTAATACAACAATCACAGTTGCCACAGATAAAACAGCAATCTTTAAGAAAGGAATGATTGTTTGTTGGCAAGAAAGTGGCGTTGATAAAGTTGGTATGGTTTCAATTCCGTCAACTTATTCTTCACCAAATACTACAATTACAATAATCGGAGATGTTTGTGCTTCTATCGATACTGGAACATTTAAATATTCTTCTCTTATTGGAGCAGAACAATTTATAACCAAGTTTGCTTATGCTGGGAATGTCGGAGCTACCGCAACGGATGTAATGAATGCTTACTATGCTACCGAGCCAATGAAAGTAATCGGTGTTGATTTACAAGCTGGCACAGCGGGAACTACTAACAATACTACTGTTGATTTAAACAAGAACGGGACAACAATGTTCACAACTAAACCGACACTAGCAACTACGGTAGCTAGTTCACCAACACCTTTCACAGCAGATACAACTTCTTCCTTAGCGTTGGGAGATAAAGTAACGATTGATATTGACGCTATTCAAACAACTGCGGCGGTTGATTTATATGTTCAACTTTATTTATTCCCTACTAGATTTTTAACCTTAAGTTAGTATGTTAGGACAATATCTCGGAGCAGGCTCCGCAACAACTAAATTGCTTTTACATTTAAACGGAAACTCCACTGATAGTTCTGGTAATGGAAACAACGGAACAGATACAAATATCACTTACTCTCAAGCTAATGGAAGATTTGGAATGGGGGCAGGGTTTAATGGAAGTAGTAGTTATATAAATGTTTCTACAAATCTTTATGCTTTAACTGACTTTACTATTTCTGCTTGGATAAAAACAACGGATACTGGAAATAAAGAGATTTATGAACAAAAAAATACTGCCGACAATGCTGATTTAGATTTTTCTATAAATTTAGGAAAATTAAATTTATCTAATTATAATGGTTCTACCTCACCAACAGTTACGTCTAATGCTTCTATAAATGATGGAAATTGGCATCACGTTGTTGGGACAAGGTCTGGTTCAACTATTAAAGTTTATATAGACGGTCGTTATGATAATCAAAATACTTCTGGAAATACCGTTACAGTGGGAATAAATACTGGACAGGTTGGCAGGCATCCATCTGGAGGAACAACTTATTTAAATGGCTCAATAGACGAAGTTATCGTAGAAAACATCGCCTGGACTCCTCAACAAGTAGCTAAGTATTATTCATACGCAAAAGGTAGGTTTGGAATAATTTAATTAATAATAAAATATATGAACAAACTAAAAACAATCTTAAAATCAAGAACATTTTGGACATTAGTCGCAATTGTTCTTTTAAACACAACTCAATATTACTTTAATTATCTTCCAAGTGGTGCTACGGATTTAATTAATACTGTTTTATCATCTATTGCTGTTTATTTTCACATTAACCCAAAACAAAATTTTATTACTCAAGTTGAAACAGTTATTAATGATTTAACCACAACCGATACTGATACAAATAAAGTAGAATAATATGCCGAGCGACCAAGAAAGAATAGCCACTTTAGAAGCTAACAATAAATCAATGAGTGATAAAATTGACGACATTAAAAAAGCAGTTGATGAGGGTTTTAAGGACATAAAAGAAGAATTTAAATGTTTCAGAGAAGAAGCCGATAAAAAATATGCCTCAAAACTAACAGAAACAATTGTCTATGCCCTTGTTGGTATTATCTTAGTCGCTGTTATTGGAGAGGTTATTACTTTAGTTTTAAAATAATATGGAGATAAAAAATAGAAGGGCAGTCATCATACTTTTAATGGTCATATTATCTATCCTTATTATGAATATATTTATGCTATTTGAAATAAGGTCAAGACAAATAAAGACAACAGCTAAAATAGATTTTATTAATAATTATTGTTTAGAATAATATGGGAAAAATAAAGAAAGGAATTTACGTCATTAATAAAGCAAACAACGAAAAAAGACGAATAGAAATAAAAATAGGTAAACCAAATAGAAATAAAAATACATAGTTCTTTTAGATAGTAAGGGGGTAGCTCGATTAAAAAAGCAATAGGCATTGTGCCTGAGTCGTAGCCTACCCCCACTATTACTTATTAATTAGCTATTTAATATATGGAAAAATTATCTCACGAAGAATTAGCTAAACTTAGGCAAGAAACACAAATATTTAGTAGGGTTTGTGGGTGGCTAGTTCCCCGTCATTGTATGAATAAAGGGAAACAGGCAGAGAGAAAAGATTTAAAGCCATATAAAATAAAGTTAAAAGATATATGCGAAGAATAACTAAAGCGTATTGGGTAGCAAGAGATATATTTTGGATTATATGGAATGCCCTTGCTTTACTAGGTTTAACCACATTAGGGTTTATTGTTTGGGCATTAATTAATTATCAATTTATATTCTAAAAAAATGAACGGTATAAATAAAATTCAATACATAAGTCAGCAAGACCCTAAATGGAGAGATATAAAAATGTCTGGTAGCCAATTAACTATTGGTGATTATGGTTGTGCTATAACTTGTGTATCAATGCTTACAGATTATTATGGTTGTAAGCAAACACCTGACCAAATAGGAACTAATCCTAAATTTGTTGTTAATGGAAATATGAACTGGATTGGTTTAGACTTTCCAACTTTTTCTTTCCGATATGCTGACGGTAATCAATTTAATACTAATAAGTCTGTTATTGATAACGCTTTACTTAAATCTTACTTATCAGATATTTATAATGGCGACCGTTCGGCGATTATTCAAATAACAGTAACTCCTCCTAAAGGTGGTAAGAGTTATACTCATTTCTTAGTCGGTCTTTGGACACTTCCTGATGATATTATGGTAATTGACCCCTGGGACGGAAAATCAAAACCACTTTTCGCTTCATATCCTTATTCCAAAATAACAGAAGTATGTTATTTTACTCGTTGGGATAAAAGTAAAAAAGGTGGTAAACAAGCTTGGCAGGGACAATTAAAGCCAGAAGCACCATTTTATAGATAGAGTCGTGCTATAACGCTTAACCACAAGCCACACAATGACGATAGAAGAACTATAATGTTGAAAAGGTATAAATAGTCAAATCAATAAATAATTTTAACACAGGGCGTTGTATGCCCTTAAAAATATGGCAACATCTAAGCCAAAACCACTCTCAATAGCAAACTTCCAAACAGGTATTTCAGACAACGCCTTGACTGATTTTTATGATATGAGAGGAATTAATAATTTCTCATCTCCTGGTGTTGCTGGTTTGAACTGGAAACTTAATAGAAGTTCTAAAATGTCTTTGACTTTTTCGGCTCACGGTGGGATAGGAAATTCTTATTTTGATATTGTAAGCGGAGTTGGAGAAACAGACGGTTTGACAATAGATGGTTGTGCTTGTATGATAGATACACAAGTTCCAGCAGGAAGCGGAACATTTAATACTGGGACTATTTATTACATTAAAAAGGTAAACGCTACAACCATAAGACTTTATCCTACTTTAGTTGCTTGGTTAGCTGATACAGGACAAGCAACAATCACCACCACAACGACAACAAATATAACCATAATCAGACCGACAACTATTAGTCAATTTGCTACAGACGGAACAAATACTCTTGGTTTAGATGTCAATGGTAGAGTTTGGGCAAATATTGGTTCTGCTACTAATCCTTGGTATTTAATAGACGGAAATACAAGCGGTTCTTCTGCGGCAAACGGGGTTGCTTATTGGAATGGTTATTGGTTCATATTAAAGGGAACTAATTTAGATTTATTAAAAATAACTAATTTTTCAGCTTTTACTTGGACTTGGTATCTTAATTGGACACCAACAAACTGGATTGCTTTAAAAAATTACACTCATAAAACATTGGTCGGACAAGACGGAGTTCTTTATTTCTGTAATGGACAATATGTTGGTGCTTTAAGACAAAAAGTTGGACAAGTTTTTAATCATACATCTGATTCTACTTACACAATAGATACTCAAGCACTTTTTATCACCCCACTAACTACTTGTTTAGAAGAAATAGGAACGTATCTTTTAGTTGGAACTGATAGTGATAGAATTTATAATTGGGATAGAATAGAACTTTACGCTGATTCTTCTGTTAAATGCGATGAAAAATATACAACCGCAATGGTTAATATGGGTTCTTATGTCTATTGCTTTTCCGGCTTTACTGGGAACATCTACAAAACAGACGGAACTTCTATTGTTTTAGAAAAGCATATACCAGAACATCTTACGAATGCCTATTATGACTATGCTACTTTATCGGTAATTTATTCTTCTGCTAAAAAATTAAATAATCGTATCTTATTCACTGTTTCTTACTCTGACGGAAGTAATGAAGATGGTGGAGTTTTTTCCTATAAACCATCTACTGGTAGTTTGATAGTGGAAAATATTATCGCAAATATCAAAAAGAATCCTGGGAGCATATTTACTTTCGGAGATATCCAAGTAGTTGATAATAAACAATATTGTGTTAGTTATCGCTACTCTCTACCAACAACTGGCTCTGATTATTCAATAGATACAAATTTCTTTAATAATGTTTGGCAGGTATTAAATGCTACCGATTATTTAGGCGGTTCTATCGCTTCCTTAACGACTGCTTTTTATAAACTAGGAACAAAATATAATTTAAGAACTTTAGATGATTTTGACATAGAACTTTTAGAAAAATTACCAGATAGTTGTGGTCTTAAACTTTACTATCGTTTAAATGATAATGATCCATTTACTTTAATAGGAGATTTTAGCTCTACTAATTCAACGGGGACTTTGGTTGGACAGAAATCATATTGTTTTACTAAAAGTTTACAAGTTGAAAGTATCCAATTTAAAGTAGAAATGTGGGGATATTTGAATACTTATCCTAAATTAAAAAACATAACAGCTTATTATATAGAATAAAATGAACGATTTACAAGAACAAGTCAATGGATTATCTGAAAAGATTGGAACATTACCTGATAATTTCCATACTCATAATGGTATAAACTCCAAAAAGGTAGCAGTTAAAGATGTTATTAAGTCTTTTATTTTCACAACCACACAACTTAATAACTATTTAGCAAGCAACACTACTAATGGAGATGAGTTTAATTATTACAATTCTGATATTTCTGAATATGGAAAGTATTTCAGATTAAATAAGATATGGACTAAAGTTGGTGTTCCTGATTTAAGCGGATATGTTCCAACCTCGAGAACAGTTAATGGACACGCTTTATCTTCTAACATATCTCTAACAACGGATGATATTTCTGGCCTCGGTTCTGTTGCTTCTGATAATTTAAAAGATGACCTTTCAACAGAACGCAGTAATACATTGTATTATTCTTATACATCTAAACAAGTAAGAATAAATAGAGCAGGAACTGTTAGGGTATCATTCGCAATCCATTCTAATACTAATTATTCAGCTTGGTCTTGCCACTTAAGATTAAATGGTAATACTATTCAGACGATACAAAATACCGCTACGCCTTATGTTTATACGACTTATACTTATGATGTTTCAGTTGGAATTAGCGACACAATAGATGTTACTACTGATGCTTATACTGGTAATTGCACCTTTTACATAAAGGACTTTAAAGTATTTTATGATTATACTACTTTAACTGATAACATTTTAATAAACTAATAAAAATATGGCGAACGCAACTCTAATAAATAAACAAGGTAATAAGCAAGCACCAACTTCTAATGTTCCAGTTACTTCAAATAATCCAGATGCTCCTAAAATGGTTACTGGTTATGATGCTAGCGGAAAAGCAGTTCAAGTTCCTAAGGGTGCTTATGTCCCTGGCGTTTCCTTGACTCCCAAGAAATTAACTCCTGATAGTTTTGATGTGACTAAAGATGTTAAGTATCAAGAACTTCTAAAAAAGAATGAGGAATTATTAAAATCACAGCAACCGTCAGAACAAGTTACTGCCGCCGAAACAGCCGCAACTAATGACGCTTATTCTAAATCTCTTAATGACCTTAAAACACAAATACAGGGAACTTTAACTGAAACATTTACTCCAGAACAACAAAGACAAAATCAATCAGACCTGTTAAATACTCAAGAAACTGCTGCTAAGTTGAAAGCCAATACCCAGGAACAAGTTGACTTATTAGGAACTCAACCGATTGAAGGTGGTTTTATTACTCGCCAACAAGCAAAAGTCCAATCTCAATACGAAAAACAAGCAGGTCTTTTAAGTGCTGAAGAAACTAAACTTGTAAATGAAGTTAATCTTTCTAATACAGAAAAACAGAACCTAATTAATGGTTCAACTACTATTGCTAATTTACAAGACAAGATACAGACTCATATTGATTCAGCTAAGGCTGATATATTAGCTCAAGCTAAACAACTTACTGCCGACCAACAAGCTAAACTCGCTACTGCCCTAGATGCTTATAAAGGAATTGATGTTGATAAATTAACCGCCGAACAAACCGCTACTTTCTCAAAGATTATTACAGACGCTGGTCTTGACCCCCAGTTAGTATTCCAAGGTATTAAAGCTGTTAACCAACAACAGGCCTTGGATAATAGTATTAAGCAAGCTGGAGTAGATACTGGGAATTGGGCTGTAGATGCTACAACTGGAAAACTTTATAATAAAAAAACGGGAGAATTTAAAGATGGGACAACTGTTTCTGATGTTAATATTGGAACAGTCACAATACCAACAACATCAAGAATAGCATCTACTAATAATAATCCTGGTAATCTTATTTATGTTGGACAAGACGGAGCGGAGCAAGGAGAAGCTAAACTAGATACTAACGGTAATCCAACGGGTGCTTATTGGGCTAAATTCTCAACCCCAGAAGCTGGCTTCCAAGCACTTGTCAACGATATAACCGGTAAAATGACAGGAAATACCACTACGGGTTTAACTGGCGATAGTTCACTCCAGGACTTAGTTAGTATTTATGCTCCAGCTGGAGATAATAACAACCCAGTTGGTTATGCCGCTACACTCGCTAAAAATTTAGGAGTATCTACTGATACAAAGTTAAATGATTTATTACCAAGAGTTAATGATGTTTCTAAATTTATCGCCAATATAGAAAGTGGTGCTAAAATAGCAGACCAAAGTCCTAAACAATTACAAGATTCAGAAACATTAAATAATTTAGATGTTTCTGATAAAGCTACTTGGTTGAATGCTTCGTCTGACGACAAAAATATAGCGAGAGGATTGGCTAATTACACACTTGATATAACAAAAGTATCTTCTTTGAGAGGTAATAAAAGAACACAATTAGCTAATTTAGCTATGCTTATTAATCCATCATTTGATATTAATAAATATGCTCAAATAGCGAAAACAAAAGCTTCTTTTGCTGGTGGTGGTGTTGAGTATAAAAATATGAAATCTCTTAATACAGCAGTTAACCATTTACAGGAATTAAGCAAAGCATCAGAGGCACTTAATAATAAAAGTAATACTTGGTGGAATTCTTTTGCTAATAAAGCTGCTTCTGTAACTGGAAGCCCAATCGTTACTAATTTTAACACTGCAGCTAATGCTGTAGCTGGAGAAATGGCAACTATCTTTAAGAATACATCAGGAACTGATCAAGAAATAAAAGCTTGGAAAGACCAAATATCATCTTCATCTTCACCTGAACAATTAAAAGGTTCTATTAACACTATGTTGGAATTAATGGCTGGTCGTCTTAAGGCGTCCAGAGATACTTATACATCTGTTACTGGTATTGAACCAGACTTCAATATTATTACTGGTTCTGCCCGTGATATTCTTAAAAATTTAGGAATGGATATTGATAGTATCGACCCATTAGTAGATGTTTCAAATATTACTGAGGCACAACCATCTTCTGCTGATGATGCCTATGTTAAATCATTAAACTTAAAATAATATGACACTTACACATCAACAAGTAGCTGATATAATACAAAGAGCACCAGCGGGAACAACTGCTAGCGGTATAGTTTCTAGTTTAAGAAAAAATGGTTATGATTTAGAAGGATATGATGAAGCAACAAAAACAATCCCAGTTATACAAAAACCAAAAGAACTTAACCCACTTGGTAATTCTGCTCTTGGCCAAATTGTTTCAGGAATTGCTAAGGGTGGGTTTGATGTTTTAAAGGGAGGTATGGACACTGCCCAAACACTTTTAACTCAAGGTGCTAAACAAAAATTAGGTCAGATGATTCCTGGAGGACAAAATTTATTCGATATTGCCTCTAAAAAAATAGATCAAGGATTACAACAAGTAGGATATAACCCACAACAATCAGTCGCTAGTAATATCCAGTCATCTGCTGAAAAAGCAAAAAATATTACTCAAGGAAGTTTGCTTAAAGCCAATACACCACTTGAACAAACAGCTAAAGTCGGGACAGAAATTGCTTCTGCCTTTGCTCCATTAGGTGAATCTAGTATTGCTAGTAAAGGAAAGCAATTAGTAAAACCATTAGTTAATAAATTAACAGAATCTAATCCAGGAAAGTTATTGCAATTAACTAGCGAAGAATTAGCAAAAGTTAATGGTAAAAAATTAGATTGGTTATCTAAAGATGCTTTAAGTGCAGGAAAAACAACTGGTGGTCTTTTAAAGTCTAAGTCTTATGAAATGCCACAAAAGATTAAAGATTTAGCAGTTGAATTTAAAGATATCTTAAAAGGAAAACCAGAAGAAATTAGAGCTAACGCCGAAACAACTGGAAAGAATTTAAGACAAAATGTTTTAGATTTATTTAAGGGAAACGAAAAAGCGATTAACCAAAAAACTTTTATTAGTAAATTACAAAAAGCAGTAGCAGATGACACAAGTATAGTTTATGACACAGCGAAACAGCAAAAAGAAACAGTTATTAAAGCTGTTAAATCTTTTTCCAAATATATAACCAGGGGGACTAACAAAGGGTTGGAAGAGGCTAATACTAAATGGTATGCTGAATCAAAAAATGCTTCTGGTAAGCTTTCTGATGCTAATAAAGTAATCCAGAAAGTTATTAAAAATGTTATTAAAGATACTCTTCCTGACGCACAAAAAACAGCTTATGATGAATTAAAAACAAAGATGGCTAAATTATATGATATCCAAGAAATAATGAAAGCTAAGGTTAAGGCGAGTGTTGGAAGTTCTGCTCTTAAAAATGTTGTTAATAAATTAAAAGTTCCTGCTGGCACTATCGCCACTTTTGAAGGAGCTAAAAGATTATTAACTGGTAAATGGTAATTATATGGATGGATTAATTGTTCTATTTATTGGACTTTATTTAATATTTTCTTAATATGCGTAAATACATTTTAGTAACCGAAACATTTGATGGCCTTGGATTTTGTTTTGATAAACGTCTAGAAGATAGTGAGGTTGTTATTGCTTATCAATACTTACCCAAAGATAATAAAGACCTCGGAGAAGAGGAAGAGGGATACTTAAACAACGGTGGAGGTATGGTTAAAAAATACCCTCTCGCTAAATTAATGGCTAAACGTGAAAAACTTAAAGACTGGTATTGGATTTGGGATTTGAATTGTAATTGTGAAGAATCAGAAATTTTAAGAGAAGAAGGATTTAAAGTATTCGGTGGTTCTCAATTTACATATGACCTAGAAAACGATAGAGGGTTTGGTATAAAATTTGCTGAATCTTGTGGTTTAAAATCTCCTGAATATAAAGAATTTTCAAGTATTGAAGAGGGTATATCTTTCTTAGAACAAAACGAAGATAATGCTTATGTTTATAAACCTAATCACGAAGATAATGCCTACACAACCGTTCCGATATCAGAAGAACCAGATAAAGCTAATATTGAAATAAGAAGATTGATAAAGTCTTTAGGATTTACTGATTATATATTACAAGAAAGAGTTAATGGTGTTGAGGTTAATGTTGAATCATTTTATGTTAAAGGTAAATGTGTTTTTACTTGGGCTAATCTTGAGAATAAGAAAGTCGCTAATGGAGAAATGGGAGTTGCTTCTGGTTGTTCCTTCGATTTAGGTTGGCAAATAGATGATAATTGCGAACTAGCAGAAATGACGGTTAGAAAATTTGACGATAAGTTGGCAGAAATGGAATATACAGGCTTTGGAGATGCTAATGTTATTATTTCTGATTACAACGAAGTAAACTTTTTAGAATTTTGTTTCCGTAGTGGCTATAATTCTCATCCAAACTTATTTATAAATCTTGCGTCTAAATCTTTCCTAGAAACTTGTGCTGATATGATAGACGGAAAGTTTGAAACTGAATTTAAAAAGGGTTTCGGTGCTTCACTCACCATCTTTACCGACAAACACAAAGAAGGATTACCTGTTTATATTCCTGAATCATTAAGAGATAAAACATATCTTTTCTTTGTTATGAAAGATGAAGAAGGAGATGAAGATGATATTTGTATCTCGGGATATTCTAAGGAGATTTGTATATCAACGGCTCACAATTATGATATAAAAAGTTCCTTAGAATCAGTTATTTGTAATGCTGAAAAGATTAAATTTTCTAATCGATATTTTAGAACTGATTTAGCAGACGATAAAGTTACCAATAGCCCTATATCTAGATATGCTGGATTAGTTAGTATGGGTCTTCTATGAAGATAATATACATAGACCATAAAAGTCAAAGATACGACACAGCAGGTGATTATTTAAAAATAAATAATGAGTGGGTGTTTCATATCTCTAAACTATCAAAACATCGCTACAATCTTTGTGTGACTCTACACGAGATTATAGAATGTTATCTCTGCTACTGGTTTGATATTAAAGAACCAGATATTATGTCCTTTGATTTAGATTACGAATATAGAAGAAAAAAGGGACTTAATTGTAAATATGGTTGTAAAATAACAGAGTTATCAGAACCAGGATTTGATAAACACGCTCCTTATTACTTTTTTCACTTAATAGCTACTGTTTTTGAGTGGTTATTCTCTAAATTACTATTTGTCAGTTGGAAGAAATATAGTGATGATGTAAATAATTTATAATATATGGAAAATATAGACCAAAAACTTCAAGAATTACTAGGTAAGCCACAAAAAGACATTTATCAGGTTTTGGGACAAGAGAAACCAACACTAGAATCAATCCTAAGACCAAAAACACCGTCAAATTCGTCTTTAAATTCCAAAAAGGTATAAACTACCACTTAGACATTTTTATAACATAAAAGAGGCATTTTAATCCTCCTTTTTGTTTACTTTAATCCCCTCTTTTTAATTATCTTCCCAATCTTTCTTAACACTTTATTCCTTTCTTTATCTGGTAGATCCATTATAAATCTTGGTATAATCATATTATTAAAATTGTTTTCCTTCAAATAATACTTTGTTATTTATAATTGGGACTGGGATAAGTGTAAATAAGCCATCTCTATAAAAATATCCTACGCAAAACCCGTGATGCCAGTCAGCTGGCTCTCCTTCCATATATTCCATATCCTTTTTACACATACACCCACACTCTATCCAGACGTGTGGTTTATTAACATTATCTTTACGATACATTCCTAGTCTGTGAGTATGTCCTGATACTCCGCTTTGCCCTTCTTTCTCGTACTCAGCCTTAGCAGTATAGGCGGAATGCTTACGGACAACAGAACCGTGTTTAATAATAATTCCTCTATGTTCTAATCTTCCCTGGCTAGCGTAGCTAATTCCTAAATGTTTTAGTTGTAAAAGACTTTCTACTGTCAAATCTCTTAGACCTGAAAGTTCAGGTGCTCTAGTCCATAGATATTTTTGTAATCTATAGCAATGGTTTCCACGGACGAGGCATATCTTCGCTTGAGGATTAACGTTTTTAATTTGTTTTAAAATGTTGATTGCCTCATCAATCTCATCTTGAGCTTTTAATGCTGTTTCTGGATTCTTAACAAATCTAGCGAAAGCATAAGCATCAAGTAAATCTCCGTTTATAAATATCTCATTTGGTTTCCACCACTTACAGAAAGAAAGCATAGCCGACAAACAATTTTCATCTTGAAACGGTGCGTGAAAATCGCTCGCAATCAAAACTTTCGTTGTTTTCATATATTATTTTTTAATAAATGCTTTTAATATAGCTAAATAATTTATCATATCACATATAGTGTCTTCCAATCTCTCGTCTTCTACCTTAGCTTCTCTATCTAATAGATTAGAGATACGACTTAACTTATCACTGATACGCACTAGAATGGCTCGTGCTGGGTCTACACCAACTTGTTCTGACATACGGAAGTTCTTAAAAGGATCCGCATCTCCCGCATAATCAGCGTTCTTTTTCTCGCTAATTCTAATACATACACCAAACGTGTTTTCTAAGTCTTTAAAAAATTCTTCTTTGTTCATACTATTTAATTAAATGTTTATTAGATTCTAATAATGTTTTTAAATCGTATAATCTACCGTCTTGGAAGGTAATAACTTCGTGTCCTTCCAACTCTTTTACTTCCACCTCCTCCTCTTTAAATGTTAATGGGTTTAATATAAGCATAGTTATTTTATTTGTATTGTAATAGTTTTATTATTCTCTCCATCGTCAATCCATTTAAAACTACCACTTATCTCAATAAAGAATTCTTCTGATGTTTTATTAATTTCTTTCATCTTAATTAAAATATCAAGCCAAGAACAAAAATCGGTTTTGAAACATTCAATATTTTCTTCAGTAATAATATCTTCTATTTCTTTTATGGTTTTTAGATTATAAGTTTTTGACATATTTATTTTATTTTATCTAACTTTTTAAGAAGAAAATCGATATAAAGGTCGCATTCTAAAAGTGTTTGATAAGCCTTATCTCGTTTCTTATAAATCTTAAGTATTTTTTTGTTCATAGGTAATCATTAGTAAATTATATATGTCTTTGACTGTTTCTGTTTTTACCTTCTTACCTTTAATCGTGTATTTAATTTTTTTATCAGTTCCCCAGTTCTTATCATAAATCCACCAGGAAATAAGGTTAAATTTATCTCCCATTAATTTTTCCAATAACTCAACCATTAATCCTTCTTCACGACCGTTGATACAAGGTGTGCGTTCATCTGTAAATACATCTAGAGCATCGCTAAACTTATCGGCGTTCTCTCTAAATTGTTTTATTTTTTTGATGTAATTCTCAAACTCTCTTAATGTTGTTTCCATATTTTTATAAGGTTATATCCTTAAATTTTACTTAGTTTTTTAAGGTTATATGTTTAAATTTTCCAGTTAGCAACTTCGCCTTCTTTCAACTCTTTCCCAGTAAATCTATTCTCCCGGTAACCACAATCTTGGCAGTCCCACTCTGACACGCCGTCAAAATAATACGGGCTATCCCAAGAATACTCAATTCCTACTATGTTTTTTGAACCACAATTTTTACATTTATCCATATATTTGCTTTACAATAATAAGTATTTACTTGACAATCAACTATTAGTCTAATTATACCTATTTAATAAAACCAAATATAGCTCCAATAATAATCCAATCAAGATATAAAGTAATAAAAGTAAGCATTAAAGATGGAAACCAACATAACCTCCAAAAATTATAAGGGGAATGTATGTCTTGTAAACTTCTTATTAACCAAAGTATTGTGAACATATTATTAATTTTTACAAATTATTCTATAAGGATATATTTTACCCATCCTTTCGTGGCTATCACCACCATCAACACTTTCCATATATGTTGCTAAATAATAAGTTCCAAAAATACCCCTACAAATAATTTTTATATGTGCGTGATAATAACCCCAAAAACCTTTTACTAACACTCTATCTCCTACTTCGTATTTCATATTTATTTAAATAATTTATAGAATAAATATTGTATCTTCATTTTTAATATCTCTATTTTAACAGCAGGTTTAAACCACCAATATGCCATTACTTTTCTTTTCATATTATCGATGTGAGTTAATTATATTTATAACTTCTTGGCGGTAATAATTAAATGCTTTTATTGAACTACTATTATAATTTTCATCTTGTTGTAATCCATATTCATCTCTTTTTGGCAACTCCTTCTTAATCTCATCTAACATTGATGTAAGAGAGTCTTTTAGGAATTGTTTTGCTGTTTCACTATCAATATATGAATTCTCTTCATCCACGAACGACATATGTTCGTTTTCGACTAATTTATCAAATTTATCAATTATTGTTTGTATGTTATTTGGCATAGTAGTCTTTAATTAGTTTATGAATATTTTTATAACCTCCATCTACTGGATTATAATCAGTAAGCTCTGGCAGAATCTTAATCAACTCCGCTTCATCTTGTTTGCGAAGGTCGGTTATGAATTGTTCAATTTTAATAGTGTCTAACTCTGTTAATGGTAATCTATTAGATATTGTTTCATAAAATTCTTCTTTCCAATTAGACATATCTCTTTACCTTAATTAGTTAGATTTAGACAAAATATTAAATATTCTTGTTAGTGATTAATGAATTTGCTCATAAACTCTTCTTCGTTAAAATAATATCCCATATTTATTTTCTTAAATTTATTAGTGATTGTTTCTAAAATGGTATTTGCTCAACCATCGGTTTTACTTCTTCTTTAGGAAAAACTTGTTTTAATAAATAATCTATTACGCCATATTCCGGAGCAAGCTCTTCACCATATTCACCCATCCTAAACCCGTTTTGATAACGAATAATTTTTTCCTCCACCTCCCTAATCGTTTCTTCTCTAACTTTTTTATTATAAGCGATTATTAATTCCTTAGTCTTTGATTTAGTTCTAAACTCTACTGAGCATAAATCTCTTATTAGTTCGTCTTTGGTCATACATTTTATTATTTTAATAGTTAAAGTGAACAGCATTCTTTTTGTAGGGTCATATTATTTATTACAAAGTTTTTTAACTTCATCGTTTATTTCTCTGTTTGTTTTTCTTCCGATATGTATTCTTTCAAAAATATCATTAAACGACATTAAGTTCTCTTCTTTATTTCCTAAATTAGTTCTTAAATCTCCAATCTTTTGGATAGCAAAACCATTTTGAGTTCCTTGTATCATCGGAAAATGTAACCACATATCATATTTATCGCTATTTTGTTTTTCTATTGTTTCTCTACAAGTAGTCAAACTTTCTTTAGCTGAATTATAAACATCACACATAAATATTAAAGATAGTTCAAGTTCTCTAATATATTGTTTGTCTGTTAGTTTCATATATCATTTAATTAGTTTATAGATTAACTTGCCGACTGGTTATGGTTGGGAGGGGGGGGGCGTTAGTCTTTATATATTTTATTTAACCATTCTTCAACTTTTTCTTTATCTATTTGGGACCAATAAGGAGAACACTCAGTAGAACCACTGTGCCATACAAAAACCTTTAGTTTATCTTTACAATATTTTCCAAAATAACCAAAAGCTATATCGTGACCAAAAGTTGGTTTGTGTTGATTACAAAAATAATGTATTTCATCTCCAATTTTACCTTCTTTATAAGGACCATCAATTATTCTTAATTCTTCGCCATCAGTAAAAACATTATTACAAATACAACAAGATTTAAATCCTAATATTTTTAACAATTCATTTTTATTCTTCATATAAATATTATTAATTATTAAATCTCTTATAACACTTTAATTATTTGCTTTCGGTGGCACCCTGACATTAAGCTTCATCTATTAAGCCCTCCTACACTTGTTGCCTATTCGTATTTAATCTTGCCAGATTTATTACGACTTTGTTGCTTTTAAGCTTTACCAAGTAGTAGATAACTGTCAGGGATAGATGCCCCAGAAAACAAACAATTTACCAATAGTGATTATTTGCTAGCGACATTTTTGACCCATCTCATAAAGTTATCAAATGTAAAGTCATAGTCATCATAATTAGGTTTATTTTTTACCACATAAAAGGTGTAGTCGTGATAAAGTTCTTCTAATCCTTCAGCTAATAATTTATAGTTAATATGTGATTTCATATATATTTCTTACTTAATAAACAAAACTAGAGATAGGTGAGAGCTGGGATTTGCACCCAACAGTAACCAGGTGTCTTCCTTCCATTGACCGTAAATACTTTTGTAGAATTGCACTACTTTCCCTAGTTATGGAAGTTGCTGTCGGCTTCGCGTCTACCTATTCCGCCACCTCATCTACCCCTAATACTGTTTATTAAGATTGTTAAGTTAATTTATATGTCTTACTGCTATACATTCTTCTCCATCTTCTGAATAATCAAAGTCATCTCCGTTATTATAAACCCCATTAATAGTTCCGTCTTTTCTATCAACTATTAACCACATAATATCAGCACTAGCGTATGATGTAGGAGTAAATTCTTCTAATTTCCATATTCTTTTTGCCATATATTTATAATTACATATCTAACCACCACCTTATTAAAATTATTAATTATTTATTCTCCCCAATATTAGATGATGGGGTTAATTACACATTACCATAACTGTATAATTTGTCAATATGTTTATACACAACCTAATATTCCGTAATAATTCTACTCATCTCCTTTATGTAAAAGTCTTCCTTATCTAAATCACTACCTGTATCTTGCCATTTCTGTTCTATCTTCCAACGGAGTGCTTGGGATTGAGTTTTAATTTTTGGTTTACTTTTAATGATTTCTTTTTCTGAGATGATGTTTACTTCACTTAATTCACTAATCTTTAATTTAGCAACACGATTATAAGTTCCATTTCCTAAAGGGTCTTCTTCTATTTTAACTACTTGGGCATTGGATATTGTCAAATCGTATTCCTTATCATTTTTCAAACCTGATAGGACATTACATTTTCCTGACAATTTTATTTGGTTTTCATTAATAGTTAATTCCATATTATTGTCTAACCCAAGATTTAACTTTCTTGAGTTCGCTTACTTTGTCTTTATAAACTCTTATTAAATTAATATAATCTTCATCTGAGTATTTACAGGAATCGTTTAATTTATCTCTAATTTCTCCTATAGCTCCTTGATATTCTAGTTTATCAGCGATGTCTTGTAAGCCTCTATTAATAAGACCTCTTCTGTATCCTAATAAATTACCGTGTAAATATCTATTATCATAGGGAGATTGAGCATAAACATTTTCTTCATTAAAGTAAAAGAATAATCCTGCGTTCTTAGCTATATAATGCCCCGCATCACAATCAGCCCAGAACATTACTTTCCCGCTTGAAATACATCTTACATACCCTCTGTCATCGGCATCTCTTAAACGTATATACTGGGAAAATATTTTCCATAATTTCTCCTTGTAATTTACTTTCTTTTTCTTTTTTCCTTTAGGTATTCTTCCTGCTGATTTTAAGTATGGGGTTATCATATTATTATTTTAATTGTCTTTCTTCTAAATAAGCTAACACAGTTTGTGGTTCTTCGCTCCACCAATCACTATCTAAATAACCCATTTTTTCTAACCATTGACTATAATTATTTAATAATTGTTCTACTTCAACGCCATTTTTTTTTATAAATTCTTTTAGAAATACATCTACCATATTACATTGATATATATTTATTAACGCTTGCTATATAGGGAAGTGTTTGTGGTTGTGTTGGATTTCCGTTATGCGAACGGATAGCATATTCTGGGTTAGTTTTATATCCTAATTTAATCATTCTTCCTAAAGTCCACTTAGCGGCGAAGTAGGTATCATTAGCTTGGTCATCAGTAATTTCGGGATGATACTTTTGATTTATTTGAAACACCCCTTTTGACTTACAGGAATCACCACAAGTCTTACTAAAATCTCTATGCTCGGCATATGCCATTCCCATCAGCGAATTTCGGCAGGAGTCATTGTCTAGCCCGTGATACTTACAGGCTTCATCACTTGCTAGCCAGACCTGGACTTCATTCTCAAAGTAAGCTGTCTTAGTCTTTATTACTCTATCTCCGTTGCTTAGATACCCTTCAGGATAGCTATCATGAGCTACTACAAGGCTCGTGGTGGCGTTTGTTTGTGTAAGTTGACTACTTATACCTTGTTCTCCAATTAAGGCAGTTTTAAGGCTCGTTTGAGATGTGATTATTGCCTGGGAAATGCCACAGATTATTACTAATCCGAAAACTCCCAGTAATGCGTTTTTATTCGATTGTCTTTTTGACTTTCTCATAAATTTATAATTATCTAATTCCTGCCAACAATTTCATCTCTAGCGGTTATTGTTAGCAGTCTATCAGGTAATTAGCCAAATAGTTATTTAATGCCTATAGGATTCCAAGATAGGCGTTAAGGTTAGAAGGGTATGTTTTTAATTTTCAAGTCTTCATCTTCCGCACCGAAATCGTCAATAGTCTTTTCTTGTTCTAGGCTCAATGCTTTCTGCTCGGCAAACTGTTCGATTGTGTCTGGTTCACTAAAGAAAACAATATTACGGTTTACTCCATTAAATGTTTTTGTTTCTCCGTCTTTAGTTTTGAAGTCGTAGGTATTAGGAGTTTCTTTATAAGCTATCCCAACTTCGCTCCCAATTGAAATGTGTTGAGCGTGAAATTGTTGGCTCGCTTTACTTTCTGTTTTGTCTGACTTTGTAAATAATACTCCATACTTAATTTCTTTGTCGCCGACTTTCTCAAAGATATTAACTCCGATTAATTCTCCGTCTGCTTTTCTGTTGATAGCAGATGTTCCGCTAACGCTTATTACTTTTTTAATTAGATTGTCCATAAATTTTATATTACCACTCATTAATAAATTTTAATTCATCACTATTGAAACTAAAGCTTTTTGCTTTTGCCTGCCAGCAAGTAACTTCATCTGTCCCCAGAAAATATTCACGACCTGTTGTCGGGCAAAAACAATTTAAGTATTTAATCGTTCCAATTTCAGGAAGTTTAAAGGAAATTATTTTCATCCCATATCCATAACCGTCGTCTTTAACTTCGTCTAAAACTTTATAACCTTTTAATTTCTTCATCTTAGTTTTGTCCATCATCTCATAAGCAATACGGCGATGTTCGGTGTTATCTATGGCTAAGACTTCTTTGGCTGACATTTTATCATTTACAATTTTATCCCACCATTTCTTTTCAAATTTAATCCCTTGTAAATAATATTCTTCTGTTCCATCTTTCCACGCTAATGCTGGGCTATCAGTAGAATGTAATTGTTTACGTTCGTTTTGCTTTACAAGTGTTGGTCTAATCATTACAAATGCTACTTTTTCAAAGAATAAAACATAGTAAGCACCAGAACGAAGATAACCTAAATAGTTTTTTAATTTACTATCTTTATCTTTATAAATTCCAATTCTTTGCCAGTAGTTCATCCAAGAAGCATCATCAGCGTCACCAGATAAACAAGCGTAAGATACAGAATCCCAGACAGAAGCCCTGACAGAATCCCCGACAGAATCCCCGACAGAATCCCTGACAGAATCCCTGACAGAATCCCCGACAGAAGCCCTGACAGAATCCCTGACAGAAGCCCAGACAGAAGCCCTGACAGAATCCCCGACAGAAGCCCTGACAGAATCCCCGACAGAAGCCCTGACGGAATCCCTGACAGAAGCCCAGACAGAAGCCCTGACAGAATCCCCGACAGAAGCCCTGACAGAATCCCCGACAGAATCCCCGACAGAATCCCTGACAGAAGCCCAGACAGAAGCCGAAAACTTTTTAGCTAAATCTTTTGGGCTTTCCACAATAACTACTTTTGGTTCTTCAAAATTAGAAGCATAATACAACCACTTAACACCAGCTTCTATTTCTTCTTTATCAAATTTCTGTTCGTGAAGTGCCAAATTAATCCATTCATCACGCACAACCGATTGTAGTTCTATTTGTTTTTTTGTTAATTTATTTAGCATATATTTAAAATTAATCTACGACTGGTTTAAATCCGTCTGGTGTGAATTCAACCTGCTTAATTAATTGATAAACACCATCTTTTATTTTAGCTCCTTTTGGACTGTGTTCTGGGTGAAAAAGTTTAGTATCTTTAGCTACTAAATAACCAAATGTTTGTCCGTCTGTTTTAAGATAAATTTTACCTTTATCAAACGTATGTGAATTAGCGTGAGAGCCTGCCATTAAGACGTTTGATTTTTCTTCCTTTAATCCTTTAGGAAGTTTATCTATTTTTACTAGCAGGATTTCTCCGTGCCTATATGCTTGTTTCATATTATTTATTTTAATTTATTAATAACATTTTGAGCCGCTAACCCTGCTTTATAAGTTTTTATAATAGCAGTAGCGATATATTCTACATCTTTTTCTTCTGGTAATCTATGTTCATTATCAGAGAAAAGTTTAACGATTACTTCTGCTAAGATTAAAAGTTGTTGGTCTAACATATTAATTAAATTTAGTTTTTATAAATGCTTGTTTTTTATCTAAGTATTCTCTGATACCTAATATATCTTTTATTATCTTTAGACTCTCGTTCTTTGGCTTATAGTAGAAAGCGCCCTTATTTGGATTAATTATATTTTCAACTAAAGCTTTAAGATACCATAGTTGTTTATCGGTTTTACCCTCTAAGTCTTTGTCGGTAATAAATCTTTGTAATATTTCGGTGAGTTTTTTTTGTAATGATTCCATATTAGAAAGTTCTTAAATCTTCTATTTTAGTAGTGGCTCTTAATACATTAGCTACTTCACTACATTGACATAAATCTGCGTCAAATATAGTTGTGCTTAAAAGTTCTGTTTTGATACTTTTTTCTAATTCTTCTTTGTTTAGTTGAGCTATTTGTAATTCTCCCATATATTTAGATATTTAAGTATTGTGAATAAAACGCATAAATAATTGGTGACATAAGAACTGCTACGATTACACACTCTTTTAGAAACTTGATTACTTTTTTCATATTGGATTTATAAGTTTTATATCTTATTAATTGAGGCGAGGGAGGAGAAATAATTGTCTTATCTTAGTTTCCTTTGATGTAGATTACTTCTACCTCCTCTCGGTTTCTTAATAACATATTATACCCAGCAGTCAATTCTGTCAAGACCTTATAAACATTGGTCTATATTGTTTATACACAGGGCAAATATTATAAAAGTTTTAATTTTTATAATTTCTTTCAATAAACCATTGTATAAAATCTGAGATATACACAATACCTTTACTGGTTTTTTCTAAATAATCAGAAAAAGAACCATCATAAATACTATTATATTTATTATTAAGATATTCTCTATGCTCTGCTACCTCATCTCTTAATAATAGTTTAGTTATATTTGGCATATTAAAATAATTTAGCTGTATAATTAATTTCTCTTTCCGCCATTGCCCTTTCCCTTATTTCTCTCATCTCCTTAACAAACTTACTTTCTTCTCCTTTATAACGATACCAAACAGAGTCGTTTCTTATTTCTCTTTCTATTAAACCGGAGTTAAATAATTCTCTACATCTTCTCCCACCATTGGCAGCCTTGTATCCTAAACTGAAAGACAGTTGTTCTATATCTCCACTGTGTGTCCACTCTTGGCTGTTTTTAAGTTCCTTTAAGATTTCTTCTTTTAATGACATATTATTTAGTCTTATAGTTTTTAATTATAAATGATAAGATACCAGCCAATGATTTTTTCCCAAAATTATTTTTCTTTAAGCTTCTAATATATAACAGGTCGTCTTCACAAATTGCTATCGTCTTGTTATAAAAATATCTCTTCTCTTCGTCTAGCATAGTATCTTAATTAACTTAATAAGTATGTTCCCTTTTCACTATGGCTCTCCAGTCCCAAATTATCTTGTCGTTAAACTGTGTTTGTCCTAGTGACTTGTGTAAGATTAATTACTTGGAGCTGGTGGAGTTAGCAAAAGGGTAAAAGCATTTGTTCCTAATAGGGAGTTGAACCCTTAATAAAAATTGGAATTTTTTATCGTTACCGAAATTAGGTTTTGTTAGAAATAAAACTTATCTAACTATACTATAAATGATAGCACGGGACTATCTATTTTTCAAGGGTAAATTATTAACTTTTAATTAACAGGTTATTAACCCTGTTAAGTAGCCTATCATTAGCTCTTTTATTACTAGCTATAACTTTACAAGCGGGGCATCTCTTAAAATTACGAGATTTAGTTTCTACTTCTTTACCACAGTCACAACAAATAACCTTCCTGTAAAAATTATCTCTTGATTTAGTTCCAAGATACCAGCCTAATTCCCAACCAGTCTTTGAACAAGTAACATTATGGGTATGGCAAATCATATTAACAGACAGATTACCGTCTTTACATTTTTTAATAATCATTTCTGTGTTACAACCTTTATGTGAGTTATGAAAATGTTTATTTTTTAAATAATCTAAATAATCCGGTGAAGAATAATAATATTCTTCTAATGGTGTAGAGAAAACAGTCGCTTCGTCTAGTTGTTTAATTGCTGTATCGCTTTTCATATATTAATATTTAATTAACCTAATTATACCTTACTCCTTATTTTAATAGATGTCAATACTATTTATATTTTGTTAATTTTAGCACATTTGCTGTGTGGCTATTGTTGTGTAATAATTAAGATAGGATTAGTAATAACTTTTTACTTAATGCCTACAAAAGAAAAACAAATAAAACCTTTTTCATCCCGCAAGAGAAATCACGTCAAAAATCCTACGGGCTTTTTGGTTGATAATACAGATGAAATTTTTAGCGGCGGAATAATTATAGATTTTGTTAATAAACAAATTAGATAATTTTTAAATGAAGAAAAATATATCAATTAAATATCAATGCGATATATTAAATGACAAATATTTTGTTGAAGTATTTATTGGTAGTGAAGAAGGTATTAAAAAAGAATTAAAGATATACTTTGAGGGTAATGATTTTCAAGAAGAAAACTTTGACAGAATGGGACTAACTTTCAGTAAGGAAAGATATAATCCTCTTATATGGATTAATACTAAGTATGTATCTGGTAAAATTATTTATGAAGTTCTAGCTCACGAAGCATACCACGCAGTTGATTATATACTTGAAGATATTTGTTCTAATCATAAAGATGATGAAGTAATAGCCCATAGTATAGGGGCAATTATTACAAAGTATAATGAAACTATTAAAAAGATGACTAATAAACAGAAAGAGAAGATGATAAAAATGGCAGAGCGTAATCATAAATCTAAAATAAGAATTAAAAAGTAAATATGAAAGATGGTTATAAAAGGATAGTAGATAACAAGATACGTGGTGCTTATGGATATATTGATGAAAAGAATAAAGTTATTGCTATTAACAAAGAGAGGCATTATAAGAATGTTAAAACACCTACCCCAATAAAAGATAGAACTATTATTAATACTATTGTTCACGAAGAAAACCACGCTTCTCACCCAAAGATGAATGAAAAAGATTTAAGAGAAAAGACAAGAAGAGATGTAGAAAGAATGTCTAGTGGAGAAAAAAATAAACTTTATAAAAGATATAAATAAAATGGGTTGTAAAATTAAAAAGAAAAAATAATATGTTAAGTAAAAACGTAGGTAAAAATATTAAAGAATTAATCGCTGATAATAAAAAGAAAGGTAAATCTAAGGGTGCTAATGGTAAAGCAAAACAAATGAAGCAAATTATTGCTATCAGTCTTAATGCCGCTGGTAAGAGTAAAAAAAGCAAATAATAACTTTGGTATAGAAAAATCAAACAGCATCGTGGTAAGAAGCTTCCGATGTAAAATAGAAGTGTCTTGAGCTGAATAGTCAATGTTCGCTTCCCTCTGAGTGCCAATTATAATTAGTTGGTAGCCAGAAGCGAAATGAACGGGACTGCTATGTAAGGCTCGCCCGAAAGGGTCAACTCATTTAGGCATATTGGCTGAGGTAGACCGGTATGTGAAAGTGACTTCTGTTTGTGTCATAATCATATATCCGTCTTCCTAAGCTAATAACAGAGGTAGATAGTCCCGTTGTGTCTAATAGTTAATTTAAATAAATATGGCTAAGATGAAAAAAAAGAAAAGTAGTTGTAAATAATATGGCAGAAAACTGGATTGAAGCTATGATAGAAAGAGAAGCATTACCTAAATCCGCTAGACAGGAAACAGTAGCGGAATTTTGTAGTAAATGGAGTATAACTGAAAGCACTTATTATTATCAAAGCTCAAAGCCAGATAATTGGAAAAAGACATTAGAAATTAGTTTAATGTCTGCTAAAAAAGAATGTCCAGAAATACTAAAGGTATTAGGAGAAAAAGCTAAAGCAGGAGATACAAAAGCTATTGATATGTATTTGAATTATATTGTTCAATTAGCTAAGAATTTAGATATTAAATCTGACGGTAAAGAATTACAACCAGTTCTAGTTAAATTTATTAATGATGAAACAGACAGAAATACAAATACCGATTGAATTTAAAAGACTTTTTGATTCTGATTGGAGAGAGGCTGCAGTTTATGGTGGTCGTTATTCCTTAAAATCTCATACCGTTGCCAGAATACTTTTGATAAGAGCTAGACAGAGTAAAATAAGAGTAGCTTGCTTCCGAGAATTTCAAAACTCTATTGTCGATTCTTCATATCAATTATTAAAAAATTTAATCGATCAATACGGACTAACAGATTTTAGGATTACTAATACATCAATTATAAATACAGTTAATGGTTCTGACTTTATCTTTAATGGATTACACAATAACGAGCAGAGCATTAAGTCCACAGAGGGTATAGATATAGCGTGGGTAGAAGAAGCACAAACAGTTTCTAACACCTCTTTAGAAGTTTTAACACCGACAGTTCGTAAACCAGGTTCACAGTTAATTTACACATATAATAGATTACTAGAAGATGACCCAGTTCATCATAGATTAGTTTTAGAAGGTCGCCCCAACACACTTATAATCAATGTCAATTATGATATTGCTTTAAAGTATGGAATGATGCCAGAAGTTATTAGGTTAGAAATGGAAGATGACAAAGAGAAAAGACCCTCTTTGTATAAACACAAATGGTTAGGAGAACCGAGCAGTTCAGAACGAAAGATTTATAAAGACTGGGCTATATTAGAAGAACTACCACACGAAGCAAGACTTGAAAGATATGGATTAGACTTTGGTTATACTAATGACCCAACTGCTATTGTCGGAATATACAGATATAATGGAGGCTTTATTTTAGATGAAGTTACTTATCAAAAAGGATTAAGTAATAAACAGATATCAGACATTTTAAATAACATAGATAAGGCCTTAGTAATAGCTGATTCGGCAGAGCCTAAAAGCATAGATGAAATTAAAGGATATGGAATAAATATATTACCTTGTGTTAAAGGGAAAGATAGCATTAATCAAGGTATTCAATATGTTCAAGACCAAAAGATTAGTATAACAAAACGAAGTTCTAATCTAATACAAGAATATAATCGTTATTTGTGGCAGGTTGATAAACTAGATAAAATTATAAATGTTCCAGAAGGTGGATTTGACCATTGTATGGATGCCATAAGATACGGATTCTCTTCATATAGACCGCAAGTAATAAATAACTTTACAGGAAGTCTTGGACAAGCAAGACAAATTATAAGATAATATGGAACTTAAGAAAAAAATTAGCACAATTGTTCAAGAAGAAGTAAAAGATTATAAAGAAAAGTCTTTTCCTATTGATGGCGGTTATTTCTCCCAATTTAACACAATTAGACGTATTAATCTTTACATTAATAATCAATACTTAGAACGTGATGCTGAACGTGAGGGATTAATCTTCTGGAATATATCAAATAGTCGTGTTATTCACTTCGCTAAGAATATTGACCTTGATACTAAGGACTTAATGCCATACGGAAAAGGAGAAACTAATTATTGGCAGTCCTGGATACTTAAGTTAAAGTTTAAGAAATGGTTAAAAGATAATCATTTCTCTCTTTTGCTTAATGACTTAAGCGAAGGTGTATCTACTTATGGTTCTATTGTTTGGAAGAAATATACCGACCCTAAAACAAAAGAAGTTAAGTTAATTGAATCTGATTTACGTCGTCTTGCTTTTAAGCAAACATTAAGAACAGTTAGGGACGGGAATATTGTTGAGATGCACTATCTAACTGAAACAGAGATACGAGAAAAGGAAGGGGCTTGGGATAATATTGATTTAATCCTTAAGAATGCTAAACGTGGAGAAGGTAAAGACCAAGATACCAATGAAAATGCTTTGTATGAAGTTTGGGAGCGTGTTGGAGAAGTAATGGATACAAATAATAAAATCCATTTTACACACTATATCGGTGCTGGATATGGAGATAAAGAAGTTATTGCTTTTGAAGATGAAATTAAAAGAGAACAGAATCCTTATTATGATTTTCATATTGGGAGATATCGTGGTCGTTGGTTGAGAGTTGGTAATGTTGAACGTTTATTCTCATTACAGGAACGAGCCAACACAGTAGTTAATCAGAACGCTGAATCTACTGCTATCGCTTCATTACTTTTAATGCGTAGTGCTGACCCAAATACTTATGGAAACATTCTACAAGGTGCTATAAGCGGTCAGATAATCAATTCTACTGACTTACAACAGATAGGAATAGATAACAGAGCATTTAATGTTCTTTTAACAGAACTCGAGAAGATAGAACAGCAAGCAGATACTCTTTGCTTTACTCCCGCTATCGTAACCGGAGAGAAACTCCCTTCCTCAACTCCTTTTAGGGGTATGACTGTAATGAGTAATGCCGCTAAGTCTGTTTTTGATTACATTAAACAGAGCATAGGAGAAACAGTATCAAATCTTTTAACAGAAGAAATACTCCCAAGCGTTGTTAAGAAATGGAATCGTGGAGATATGATTGATATGATTGATGATATAAAGGATATCAAGTTGTTTGATGAAACTGTCGTCAAAGCAAAACAAATGGAAGTTCTTAAACATAACCTTGATTTAGGAATTGTAACTAGCCAAGAAGAACTAGACAATATCTCTCAAGAAGTTAAATCAATTATTGAAAAGAATGGGAGAAAAATAGAAATACCAAAAGGATTCTTTAACTTTGATTATGGTATTTCCTTAAATGTAGTTGGAGAAGCAGTTGATAAAGCTCAACAGAATGATGTTTACTCCCAGATTATCCCAATGATAGCCGCTAATCCAGCAATTAAGAACGACCCTTACTTTAGACAATGGGTAGAGAACAACGGTATCACTCCAACAACAATGACAGTTGAAGAACTTAACAAACAGGTTGAACAGTTAAAAGGAAGTGCTACTGGTATGACACCACCAACTCCAGCTCCTCAAGATAAATTAATGGCACAAGTTAATCAATAAATATGAATCTAAACATTAAGGCAACAATGGCGACTGGTGGTTGGCAGGAAATACGCCAGATGTTAGAAAATAAAAAGAACGGATTAAGACTTCCTAAGAATGTAAACAAGAACAAGGATTATAAGAATATAGCGATAGAAACTTTAGGGAAGGCTTATGCGGTTAGGATAATTGATAGATGGTTAAAAGAACTTGATGGAATAAATAATGTTAAACAAGGAGAAGTAAAGAAAAGGCTCATTTAAAATCTGCGTAGATAACGATAGACTTCGGAAGTAATGAGGTTTCCAAAACCTTATAAGGGTGTCCGGCACACTCCTATCGTGCCAATCTCACTAAAGAGAATAAAAAGTTTAAATTACAGGACTAAACCTGTTTAAAAAATGTTTTAAAATAGACAAAACTATATGTCAAATGAAATCGAAGACATCTTAGAAGATGAAGAGGAAACAATAGAGGAAACTCCGATTGTTGAAACTAAATCTGAAAAGAAAAAACTTGACCTGTCATTTATGGATAAGCCAGCAGACGAATGGACAACTGATGACGCAGACGCTGCGAAAAAGTATGCCCTAACTCTAAAGGCCCAAAAAGAACACTTCAAGGCAAAAGCTACCGCTAAGGTAGAAGAACCTAATAAACTAAAACAAGAAACACCTAACCTTACAAATGTTTCCGAAGAGATTGACATTCGGTTTATGAAGAGAGATGGAATATCTGATGAAGATATTGAACAACTTAAATTCATTCAAGCTGGAATTAAAGCTCAAGGAAAAGATGTGTCTTTAATGGAAGCACAAACTAACCCATTATATCAGGCATATCAAGAGAACAAAAAACTACAAGCAAGGAGAGAGAGCGCACAGATTATTTCAAGTGGACAACCTTTAAATAGCGAAGGGAAACCTTTAACAGATGAAGAGTTTGAAGCTGTTAGAAAGGCTGACGCTGATGCTGTCCTTGCTAAGATGTAAAAAAAATGTAAACGCTAGGTGCTCTTTTAAAACATTATGGGAGCTTTCCCAGCCGATGTAATGACCCCAACCAATCTTGCGGCATTCATCAACAAAATTTGGTCACCAAGAATTAACAACTTTGCTAAAGAAAAACAACACGCAGCTCGTTTCTTCACTAATCGTTCTGATGAATTAGCAGCTGGTGGCGACACTCTATATACTGGCACAATGGCAGAAATGAGTGCTAACACTCGTGCTTATACAAGTTCTCCTTTAACAACTGTTGTATTAAACGCACAAACAGACGCTAATGTCACTTTGACAATTAACACCTGGAAGGAAGTTTCCTTCGCTATCTCTGACGGAGAAGCTGCTGTATTCTTACGTTCTCGCTACACACAGGAGAAGTATGCTAAGAATGCTGCTTACACCGCTGCTATGAC
>Ga0224525_1000156_pt1 | contig 34257 bp, 30 predicted proteins | sample CFST100metaG_FD_179874 | JGI IMG/M metagenome (GOLD analysis project Ga0224525, IMG submission 179874) | Peat soil microbial communities from Stordalen Mire, Sweden - C.F.S.T100 | ecosystem: Environmental > Terrestrial > Soil > Wetlands > Peat | place: Sweden: Norrbotten County, Stordalen Mire...
ATTGTCAAATGATAATATTGATTTGATATATCTTTATAATTTGCCTGAACGGTTATGTCGGAAGCAGGCATTTTTAATAACGAAGAGTAAACATAAGGATGGAACGCATAGGAAGCCCCCGTTCCTGTCCACTGTGCAAAATTTGTATCGCCAATAACTTTAGGAGCATCAATCGCCACCAACTTTCCCGCCGGATAATCTCCACTTCCAATTCCACCATTAACTGTTAAGTGATAAGTTATATCTTTATAATATGGAGTTATAGAAGTATCATTTGATTGTATTGTAATGGTAGTTGCAGCAAAGTTTATATCAGATATTCCTGTAGTGTCCCCTATCCATTTATCGAACACTTTGCCTTGTAGAGCAGTGTTGGCACTTATATTTATTGTTTGCCCTGGAATATAGATACCAGAACCAATTCCACTATTCACATTCAATGCGGACTTTGAAACATCCTTATCAAATGTTAAGACAACCGTTTTGGAAGGAATAGTCGGATCCTCTCTATACCAGGAGATATCCGGGGTAACATCCTTATATACAGTTTTACCGTTATAATTGGCAGTGATGCGATATTGGTAATTGGTAGTGTTTCTACTACCTGTTTTTTGCAAATAGAAAAGGATGGCCGGAGTTGCCTCGGCATTCTGGCTCCATCCATAATTAGGAAGCGGAGTGTGACCAGTAGAGTCAGTCTGAATACTGTCAAAAGTTTGCACGTCCGGAATCGGAAGATTGGAAGAAGGATAATCTTGCAAATCCGGAGGTGGAGGAGGAAGATTGACTTTGATGGCAGGATAATTGGTATCAGTAAGTGGAGCGATAGTAATGGCGGCACCGGAGACGGGATTGCCATTTTGGTCTTGCACCATGGTATCCAGATAAGCATAATGACGGATTTCGCCATGCCAAGTAGAATCTCCATAAACAATAGAACTAGGCAATTGGATTGCACCACTGCTATTTTTCCTGAAAGAATTTATGGAATATACCACAGGATTGCCGCCTACTTCCGTATTATCGGAACGCACGCCATAATCATAATAATTTTGATCGGTAAATATCGAATCAATCACGAACACATTTCTGGTATATCCATAATATTTGCTCATAGTTTCCCACACCTGGAGACCATATCCGGTTGGAGTTGACTTTAAAAAATTGGCTTTGCGATAAACAACATGGTCCGCACCTTCCAGCACGCTATTGCTGGTGTTGTAAGCAGTGTAATTATAAAAATATCCGTCATATAGTCCATGGATGGTTATGCCTCCCGGCACATCCATAGCGTAGCCGTTTATCACATATGCATGATGAGGCCAAATCCATAAACTCGGATTCCATTTGGTCGGATCGCTTGACCCGCCATTCGGATCCGCGCCTTGACTGACTTGTATATACCAACAACTGTAACCGGTGAAATCATGACAATAATCATTAAAAGAATATCCGTATTTATCCGGAGCATTAGTGATGCTGCCTACACCATTGAATCCATTATGATTTCCGCCATTATCATGAAGGTTATCATATTCAGAAAATGTTCCTTCCGGATATTCTATTGTATTCCAGTTAGCATAACTTGCTTCGTTGCCGATAAAAGCACTTCCCTGGCCCAACGCGATATTTCCCGAAGAAGAGCCTGGTAAAGCAAAAAATTTATTATTCTTCAAAACCATTCCAGGAGTATTAAAACCTCTATTTGAATAGAGATTCATCGACTGGCCATACAAAAAAATATTATTGGAAATAATCTGCCCCGCAGATCCGTCAGTAGTGCTCAAAATATTCATGTTGTAGGGATGCCCTTCGAAAAAAGTGTTATTGTCCGCTATATCCCCCGGTGACTTGTCCGCATTGTAATATATTTCTATATGCCTAAAGTTGGAGTTTTTAATATCCATCTGGTTGTTACCATCAGAAGCTATGATAGGGCTGCCGTCTGTCACGGCAAGTTCCTTGTTGTTTGTACTGTCCCAGCCATAAAAATTAACTCCATCTATGGAAATAGTCCCGCTTTGAGACACTCTTATTTTTGCGATATCATATGAATTAATCATAGGAATTCCTTGCATTTTTACTTCTGTCGCGGTATCGGAATTTATATATAAAGTGGAACCTGCTATAGAAACAGAGGTTTTTAAAATATAAGTCTTTGCTTTTACATATTCTATCCACGCGTTGTCCGATTGCTTGCCTGCAAGATATAGAGAAGGAAGATTTGTCCAGCCACTTGTAACATAAAGAGTATTCCTGCTATCTATTCTTTGAGAACCGCTAGTATTCTTTGCAATCGTCGCCGTCCCCGTCGGCTCCACCTCCACATTCCAGATGGTATCTGTTGAAGTTCCGTCTACCGTGGTAGAGTTTACTTTTATCTGCTTTACCTGTCCATAATCAGCAGAAGTCCAAGAAGTGGTTAGAGAAGAAGTAGTATTAGTATCTGTCTGTATAGGAGTAATACTTCCATCTTTATACCATTTGATAGTTCCGGGTATATCATAATTGATAGTAAAGGTGATGTTGCTTGTGTTGGTGATGGTGTTTAGGTTGGTATAGGTATTGGTATTAGAATGATTGGTTTCTTGAGGGACGGAAGCGGCATTGATGGTATTAATATTTATATTAATAAACGATAGAAATAACAAGCTACAGAGAGACAACACAAAATAAAATTCCGGCAAAATTACTTTCTTGGATTTGATAATGTTTTTCATTTATTATATTTAGAGATTAACATCCCTCCTTATTGAATATATTTATTTTCCCCATTTTCCACATTTTGCATAAAAAGCCGGTTCATTTGCTGTTTCTTTTATTCCTCGCCAACAAGAATCCCAAATTTTTTTCAAAACCCGACGGGAAAACTTGTGCGTCGAAACCGCTCTTTCGCAAAATATTTTCGATTTCTTTATAGTTTCTGCCGCGATAGTTATGATATTCCAAAATTATATTTTTGACTTTGCCGAGATCCTCCGCCGATAGGTTTTCAAAAATCTCGTATTCTCCGCCTTCGATATCCATCTTGATGAGTCCGATTTTGGGAATATTATTTTTTTCCAAAAAATCGCCGAGAGAAAAGGATCGTACTTTTTCGAGCTTCATATTTTCATTTTCATCAGGATCATCGACAAGGTGATGATTTATGCCGGCCGACTCAATTGCCAGTTCCCTCTCGCCGGTTTTTCCGGAAAGTGCGATTTTTAAAATTTTTATATCGCTCAGATTGTTTGCCGCGATATTTTTCTTGAGAAGATTGAAATTGGCTTCTTCCGGCTCCAGTGCGTAAATCTTCGCAGCAGGATTAAGCGCCTTTGCATACAGAGAGAAAATCCCGATGTGTGCGCCCACGTCTAAAATCGGCAGACTGCTGTTTTTTATAACATCTTCCGCCGCGCGATATTCCTGCCAATTAAAAATTTCCGCCACCACGCTCTCATCTGCACCGGCGCGCAAAAATATTTCAAATCTTTTATTCTTGAATTCAATTTTCCGAGAGATTGTCTTTTCTTCTTTTTTCATAAAATATTTTTGATCCGTATATCACTTGTCATCCTGAGGTAACCCGAAGAATCCCAGCCTATCCCGCGTAGGATCGGGATTCTTCGGATTACCTCAGAATGACATAATATTAACCGTTATTTCCTATTCTTCATCACCTGCTTTATCGCGTCATAAGAAACCTTCGGAGAATAATCTTCTCCGATGATTCCGCCTTTTCCGTCCTTGCCGTCTCTCAATTTAGAAATGATCACGCCGCCGAAATTATCGTTGCTTGCCAGATGAACGGAATATAAATAAAAATCTTTCCGCTTATTTTCCCTGTCTTTAGCCGAAAAAAAGCTACTCTCGTCAAGGAAAGAAGAGTCCACGCTGCCGATCCAAAGCTCTCCGTGCCAATGATTCTTGCCTCCCATGCCATACAAATTCTTAGCCGCCTCTTCGAGCTCGGCGACGCTGCCCGCGCTTGTCGAAATGATATCCAGCACCGAATCGTTATTCTCCAAAGCCATTTGGGCAAGCTCCATCTCCGGCTCTTTTTGCGGATCGGAAGAAATCATAGCTTCCTCCAAAGCGACCTTGGTTCCGTAAGAGATTTTTTTGATTGAGAACGCGACATCCTTGGAAAAATTGAACCACTCTTCCACGGTTCTTTCCGAATTCACTTGGCGGCCGACTCCATAAGGACATTGGGGCAAAATCAAAATATAATCAGGATGATATTTATTCATAATCAAACTGACATCGTCGTTGTATCCTTTTTTGAATTCCTCCCAGCCAGCTTTTCCTCCGCCATAAGTTCCGCCGGAAGACAAAACGGAAGAATTGAGCCAGGCCTCTTTTCCGAAATATCCGATATATATTTTCAATTTTTTGCTTCTGGCATAAGAGATGATTTCATCCATTCTCCCCTGCTCGCCCGCATTTTCCAATGTCTCTTTCTTGATGTTAAAACGGACCAGATCGAATCCGGCAGCGGAAGCGGAATCGATTTCCTTTTTTGCAGCAGAAGAATCCACGGAAAAATCTTTCCCACTGCCGAAATCCGAAGAAGCAGCGTCGATAGTCACTCCCGTAAGCATCTGCGGAGAAACAATGAGCGAACCGGCATTCATCTCGGGAATCTGCGAACCGGTAAGCGCTTTGAATGTCAAAAAGAGAAGCGATAGGAACATCAACAACCCCGTGACTATTATTATTTTTTTATTTTCCATAGAAATAACGGCAATGATTATCTGTTTCTATTATTTTCCCACTTTTCAAAAGAAAGTAAAGGAATTTTTATATACTGAACTTGCGCATTTCAAACTTTCTCAATCCTCAATACTTTCTTTATTGCAATAAAACCAACAATTTGTCATTCTGGTGAGAATCCCTTCGACTTTATTATTCGCATATGATATTATTTATCGGCAATATACCGTTTAAGGGATCCCGGAGTTTATCCCCGTGAAGACGGGGAGGATGACAAAAGGAGGGTGCTATCGCAGGAATTATAAAAAAGTGATTTCATATAATTCAAACATATGAATCCTGATATGCAAACCCTACAAACTCAATTCCTTTTTCATATTTTTCGGCTTGGGCCAAATGAAGCAATCTTCGGGGCTGAACCAGAATGAGACCGGGTCGCCGACTTTGAATTTTTCTTTGATGTGATGCTCCTTGAACTGCTTGTATGTCCAGATCAAGTCCTCGCCGCTCCTGATCTGGTATTCATAAAAGTGTCCCATGAAATTTATCGACTCAAGCTTGCCTGAAAAAAAGTTTATGTCCGATCTGGTTTCCATATGGAATTTCTCAGGCCGCACCCCGATCGCCACTTCCGGCGACTCGAGCTTGCTGCCGACAGTGATGATTTTATCGCCGCACTTCATTTTATGATCCCCGATCTTCTTGCCGGAGAAAAAATTACACTTGCCTATGAAATTGGCGGCAAAAACCGAATTTGGTTTTTCATAAAGTTCTTCCGGCGTACCGGCTTGCACGATTTTTCCCTGTTTCATCAGAATGATATTATCGGAAATCGTCATCGCTTCCGCCTGATTATGAGTGACATGGATCGCAGTGATACCGTGTTTTTTCACAATACGCTGAAGTTCGTAGCGCAAGTATTCCCCGATCTTGGCATCGAGCGCGGAGAGCGGTTCATCCAGAAGAAGAAGCTTTGAATTAGTGGAAAGCGCGCGGGCAAGTCCCAGCCGCTGCTCCATCCCGCCCGAAAGCTCGTCCGGCATCGCATGAGGACGATCATCGAGTCCGACTCTTTTCAGATTGTTTTCCGCCGACTCCTTGATCTCTTCCGGCTTCCAGCCCTGTATAGTCGGGCCGTATGCCACGTTATGCCACACATCCAGATGCGGAAAAATGGCAAAATGCTGAAACACGAATCCCACATGGCGGTCCTGTACCGTCAGGCCTTCAACATTCTTGCGATCAAATAAAATCTCTCCGGCAGAAGGATCGATGAGTCCGGCGATACAGCGAAGAAGCGTCGTCTTGCCGCACCCCGAAGGTCCCAAAATCGTATTATAATCCCCTTCTTTGATTTTCAGATTTATATCATCAAGCGCCGCCACATCCCCGTCGACAGTCTTATAGATTTTTTTGAGATTTCTAATTTCAATTTCCGGCATAGTTTTTATAATTTGATTATTTTTAAGATCTATATATTTTTTGCCTGTCATTCTGAGGTACTCCGAAGGATCCCGTTATGTCCCGCGTAGTATCGGGATTCTTCGGAGTACCTCAGAATGACACAATTGAGAGGGATTCCTCGCGGAATGACAAAAGATAGGTTTTATTCTAAATGGTATGGCTTTGCAGATATGAATCAAAAAGCGTAATTTATAATTTATTGGAAAGACTTGTTTTTATTTCCGCTTCCATTCTGGAACTTTTTTAGCAGGAACAGGAATACCAGCGAAAAAGCGAATAAGACGACACAAGCCAATGCCGCCTCGTTGAGTTTATTCTTATTGAAAAGATCCACGATGAGCACGGAAACGGTCTTCAGATTCTTGCTCACCGCGAGCGTCGCACCCGTTTCGGAAATGCTGCGCATGAAAGCCATAATCGCACCGGTAATAAGCGCGGGTTTGATCTGAGGCAAGAGCACAGTCTTAAAAGATTCGACCGGACCCGCACCCAGAGAATAAGCCGCTTCTTCCTGATCGTGGGAAATATTATTAAAAGCGGTCACCAGCGGCTTAACAAAATATGGAAAAGTGAAGCAGAGATGCGCAAGCGTAAGGACTATGATTTCCGCGCCGAAAAATTTTCCCCAAAAGAGCGCAAGTGAAAGACCGAGTGCGCTGGTCGGCACCAGAAGGATCACTTCATTCAGGTTTTCGATCGCTCCGCCCAAACCGAAACGGTTGCGGGCGATAAGATATGAAAGCGGAAGCGCAAAAAAAGCATTGGCAAAAGTCACAAAACCGGCCACACTCAAAGAAAGTACGAGGCTGCTTCCGAGCATTCCGAAATCCAACCACTTGAAATTCATAAAATAGTATAAAACCAGATAAACAGTGGGCAGAAAAATCAACAGAAAATATATAGAAGTGAGAAGGAAATTGCGCTGCGGATAGAAATTGGAAAGTTTTTTCTCCAGACGCGGATAAACGACAGAAAGAGAAAAATTCTTTCGGCCGAACTTTGCCCGCGCCAGGATCAAAATGGTAAGAGCGATAAAAATAAGCAGGATACTGAGTCCTGCCGCTGATGAGAAATCTCCGCTGTTTTTGAGTGAAACCACCAAAACCGGGGCGGTAGCGAAAGTTCCTGCGACCATCATTGTTGCGCCCGTTTCCGAAAGGCTGCGAGTGAAAGAAAGAATGGAACCGTTGATCACGCCCTGCTGGCAAAGCGGAAGAGCGATCGTGCGGAAAAATGTGAACGGATTTGCACCCAGACTGTCCGCCGCCTCTTCCAGTTCGTCTTCCAACTGCATGACTGCCGCCGACACCGAGCGCACCATATAAGGAAGAGTGAAAACTATGTGGAGCAGGATTATGAGAAGCGGTCCCTTACTCACCAGTCCGCCGCTCAACCCGAAAAATTGAGAGATAATCCCGTTGGCGCCATAATAAAAATAGACGGAAAAACCCAAAGCTGCCGTTGGCATCACCAGCGAAAGATCGATGAGATTGTCCAGCCATTTCAAAAATTTATTGTCGCTGCGCACAATCATCCATGCAAGCGGCACGCCCAAAAGCAGATTAAAAACCGTGACGATAAGTCCAATTGAGAGAGAAAGAAAAAGAGCCTGAATAATAATCGGGCTCATAAGCAATCTGGGGTTGCCCATAGAACCTAGGATGTAGACGGCAGGCAAGAAAATAAAAAGGAGGAAAAAAATCAAAACAAGGGAAAAACCTATATTATTGATTTTACCGAAAAAAACCGAAGATAGCGCACTTTTTATGTCTGCCATTTTTTTTCTTTGAATTTTTCTATTAATTGTATGATTATATTTTAACACGAAAATATAAAAATAAGAAAAAGTACGACAGAATGAGGTCCGACCTTTCAGATATTTTAAAGATCGGACCTCGTTCAATAACTTTAAACATCAAAAAAACACATCCACGAGGATATGCGAACAAAAGAAAAATAGCTGGGCTAAATTTTGATGTTTTAGCCTAGCTAGTTTACGAGTTGTAAGAGAGAGATTTTATTGATGTTGATTATATATAATCATTTTAGCGATTACATATAATCATTTTTTAGAAGGTACAATTTGGAAATTAATTACTGATTTTGAACCTTTCAAGAACAGTAATTAATTTCCAACCGACCCTCTTCTCCACTTCCTACATATATATGGTACACCCTTAAAAAAATACGTCAACAGTCCATTAATTGCCTGATTTAAGCCAAAATATAAAAGAGAGAAACGATTATAAAAAGTTATCCACTATTTTATTATCTTGCGATTCATTGTAGAGGCGTCGATTTATCGCGTCTCTTTTAAAAAAGTTTTTTGTAGAGACACAAAATATTGCGTCTTATCATTTTTTTGCTCATGAATTTACCCTCTCTCTCAAGCCTCAGACTGTCTCATTCTCTTGCCATTTGTTTTATTCTCCGTAGAGACATGGCACTGCCATGTCTCCAAAAACGCGCATAACTCTAATCTTACGAATGGACTATCAATATCTTAATTTGCGAAATTAATATGGTATTTTCATATATACAGATAAAACGTACTAACTAGACAAAGCAGTGCTTTGTCTCTACGAAAATACAAGCATCCGCATAATGCGATAAAATTTTCTGCGCCATAAAACCATCACCCATTCAAAACCGCCACCGTATATGCCAGATAAGTCGCGAAAGTTACCCAGAGAAAATATGGTATGAGCAAAAGCGAACTTTTGCGATAGTTTTTATAGAGCAGAATAATCAGTGACAAGTTCACAACATTGAGAATTATCATCTCAAAAATCGACCACCAAAAAATATGGAGCGTGAAAAAGAGAAAGCTCCAGAGCACATTCAAAACCGCATTCGATAAAAATAATCCGACGATAATCTTGAAATTCTTACCGCGCGGCGCGTTCCAAAACATAATCGCCGAAATCGTCGACAGGATAAAAATGACCGTCCACACCAACCCGATAAAACTTCCCGCGGGCGCAATTGCCGGCAGATTCAAATTATCATACCAATCCATCCCCATGGAAGTCAGCCAGCTTCCAACCCCCGCCACGGCGATAGTGATCAGTGGAATCACGATGTAGTTCGTTTTGATTTGCATAAGTTCAGTTTTAGTGATTATTTGAGGTACGACCTTTCAGATGTTCCAAAAGGTCGGACCTCGTTAATGACATTTAATTATGTGAATCTCTAGGACTGACCTTAAGACGTCTGAAAGGTCAGACTTCAATCCTATCTCCAATTCAATTTATAATTTTTCTTCCGCCTGTCTTCCACATAAATGATCCGCCACCAGATTTTTCCCAAATAATATCCGCCGAACGCACCGATCATATCAAAAATAATTTCCGGCAACGGCTGCAAAGCGAAAAATTTTTCCGCAAGGACGGAATACCAGCCGACACCTTGCACGATCGATGAACTCAAATAAAACATTTCCAGCACATCATACGCAATGTCACCCAGAGTCAACCCGAGAAGCATTGCAAGAGCGAGATACACAGTTTTCTTCGTAAGCATGAGTTTTTGTTAGGAATTAATTTTATTTTATAAATTCACTGCATCAAATCAGAAAAATCTAAATGTGTTCAAGATTTCTTTATAATATTTAGCATACTCCGAAGCAAAATCAAAAACATCTACTATATAGCCACTTTCACCTAAAAATACTGTTTCTTCGAAAGGAAAAGGAGGGCCTTCGTAACAATCAGAACCTTCGATTGCATATATTTTATTTATCTTTTCCAGGGAGATATTGCGGCAAGAGTCTTCATTAACATATTTTTTTTCTAAAGTTACAGGATCGGTCTCCGAATTGCCGTAACTCTGAAACAAGCTTAATGCGTTAAGCGCTACACTGCGATCAATCCCGAGAGACTGCATCTTTTGCCAAACCACCTTTTTATTCTCCCCCCAAAACGAAGAACTGTCTTTTTGGTCTCCATTTTTTATAACCCTGATCGCCAAAGAAGGCACTTCGCCAAAAAGATCGTTGAATTTTTCCTGAGAGCCATAACGTTCCAAGTCCGAGTCACTGGCGACTTCATACATCTTTTTACCCAATGAATTATCCGTAACCGAATAATTATAAGTGAAAAAATCACCTTTGTTCCATGGGTATTCTTCCAAAACAAAGCTCTCGGGATATGAAAATTCGAATCCATACTGCTCATTCCTGATATGAACCCATCCTTTTTTCACCGAGTCTTTAGAAAAGACAGAAATGGCCTGCTTTTCGGACAGCAAAGCTGTGTCATCGGAATCTTTTTCCAAATCCTCATTATTTTTATCAGTATCGTCATGTTTGCAGACGGGACAAACCGTCTCTTGTTTACAGACCGAACAATCCTTTTCCTGGATACTAGAATCGACAGAAGCCACTGACATACTGCCTGTGGTCGGATTATTTCGATAATATCTAATCACAAAGAAAAATGCATACGCGAGAATAGATAAAAACACAAAGGCTATTACAAATGTCTTTTTACTTGATATGATTGTCAAACTTTTGCTTTTCATATTTTATTATGAGAGAAAAAATTTATAGACTGCAGACGGGCAATGTTTTTTGAGATGGATAAAATATGCCGGAAATATTTTTGGGGAAACTCGAGAATACCGGATTGACAATCGGACTTTTCGGCAATGATTCTATTTGTGAGACAGCAATCCAGGCCAGCTTGAAATTTTCCATGGCAATAGTCGGATTGCCACTGGCAAGATTCTTCTCAGCAGCCGCGAATCGATTGTCAGCTTGAACGAGCAAACCATCGGCGATTTTCTTTTTCGAAGCAATGTTCATAATACTTGCAGCATCTCTTTTCTCTTTGATAATGACTTTTGCCAAAATTTCATCGGCCTTGGTAAGGTCACCAATCACTTTATCAATCGGCAAGACAAGCTGCGGGCTCTTTTTCTTAAGAGCCTGCAATTGCAGCACGGCGGCGGCTTCCATATCAAAGACCACCGCTCCCGCCAACATTTTTTCGGTCAGCCTTGAATCGTCCTTCCACAGTTTCTCATTCAAAGATTCGTTTATAAAAAAGGTGGCAGACTTGATGATAGTTTTGTCTATTATGCCGGAGACCGAAACGCCGCCAATATCCGCCAGAGCTTTTTTCTTTAAGTCCTTGGCTCCCGCCACATTCACCGTTGCCGTATCCGTAACGCTTATCGCGCCATTTGTGATTTCCAGAGTTGCAGCGCCGGATAGCGAGTTATAAAAAACGTGATCCGTTTTTGCCGAAGTTGAAAACGCCGTATCAAATTTTCCGTCGGAATCGAAATCCCATCGATACTGCAGCGCTTTTCCTTGCGGGTCAAACGAGCCACCGGCATCGAATGTCACAGGAAAACCGACATAACCCGAATACGGACCGCCCGCCTTGGCAATCGGATTGGCGCCTTTTTTCACTATCAATGTCATAGGCTTCTCTCTGGTGAAATGATCCCCTTCACGATTCGTATTCCCCGAAACCTTGATTCTAAAATTATAATTTCCTTCCAGCATAGTATTATCGAATTCTCCTCCATAAACCCCGTCACCGGCAATTCCATCGCCGTGCAGTCCATCGTCATAGAGTTTGAACTCTGAAGCGCTTTCATCCGGCGACAAAACTTCCACTTCAAAATCCTCGCCCTTCACATATTGCGGATCGTCATTATCCAGGATCGAATCCTGCACATAGGCGGAAAATTTTATCTTATCGCCCTCGGTATATTCATCCTTATCCGCGCTGGCATCGAAAATCAGTCCGCCTGCGCCCGAAGCCAGAAATGTCGCTTTCTCTCCGCCCGCCGGAACATCCTTGCCGTAGATTTTTATTGTCCACTTGCCGGTCATTGGCCTCTGTATCTTATACACTTCATCAGTTTGTCCTTCTGAAAATTCTACATCAGGGCTGTTTGTCATGTGATCTATAACGGTTTTTCCATCGGGAGAAATCAGCGACAAATCCATATCGCTCCCGCCCCAAGTCAGTGAGAAAGCCGCATTTTGGGTTGCGGAATCTATATAGCAAGTATCGGAAACTGTTGCTCCAGGATTTATTAAATAATCCTGCTTGCGTATCGTATGATCTCCCGCAAGCTCGGATGAAATTTCATAAAACATTTCATCAAGCTGATGTGTTTGGGGAATGAAATTATAAGAACAGCCGGTTCGCTTCGCGATATCGTTCAATAATACCATATTGGAATCAAGACCCATTCCGATGGTACAAACTTTTATATTGCTGGCGATTATACGGGGAAGAACTTCATCGACTGTTTGAGGAAAATATGGAGCTATCATCAATTTGCTAACAGGAAAAGAGATCTTGCCTGAACCGTCCAGCATCACCGGATTCACCGACGAGCTTGTGCCTTCCCATCCCTCATATACATTTTCCCATCCGTCGCTTATCAGAATGATTGTCCGCACCGGATCCGGCTGCTCTTTCTCATCTAATCCACCATTTTCCAGTTGAAATTCAGCCATCTGGATGCCCGAACCGATCGTACTGCCTCCACCGGCGGAAATCGAATCTATAGACTGTTTGACTTTATCCGCCGTCGCGTCCGGATTCTTCTTGCTTATGGTTGTAAGGTCAAAATTGTTCAATGGCTTATACTGAAAACTTGTAACACCGATCTTGTCTCCTGCATTCATAAAATCGACAAATTGCTTGGCAGCAGCTTTCGCCTGATCAATCTTATATCCAGCCATGCTCCCCGAAGCATCAACAACCAATTCCACATCCATATTTTTGAAATAGGTATAGGGGAGATAATTTTGTTTCTGTAATAGAGCTACATTGTACGACCTATTACTAACCTTCCAATCAGTACCTGAAGATTCATGCACAAAAATAGAATAAGCGGGACCATCCTCAGAACAAAGCATCACATGAGAACTATAGCTATTTACTATATCTCCTTTTTTTAAGTCGCCATATGATCCTAATTTTGTTAGAAAATTAGGTAAAGATTTTGTATTTTCCTTCCCTTTCAAATCCCAAACCCTTGAAACAAATCCAGAACAATCAACTCCCGTAGTATTTTTCTGCAATCCATAATTAGTATTTATATTACCAGCGCAAAAATTATCTTCAACCTCAGTGTCGAATTCCGGCAAAGTACTTGCGCCACCCCAATTGTATGGAATACCGGTATTTATTGCATAAACTCCGTCTGCTTTTTTCTCCCATTTCCACCCCTTATCATCCGGCCATGTCGTATACGTGTTCCTGTCGGGCGTATCTATCTTTGCCGTATGACATACATTTTTCTCCGTTGGAGCCCATATACGATTTTGGTAATTTTCCGCAGTCGTCATAATTTCATCCCGCGTAAGAGCATAAGACGACAGAGGAAATAAAACAAAAACTAAACACATACAAAAACAAATCCAAACCCTCAACAAAGAATCCTTCATAGTTTTTGATTAAAAATAAAGATTATAGGAATTACGTATTCAAACTATGTCAAACCACTCTCTTTAAATTCCTGCATCAACATATTCCTTTTGTCATCCTCTCCGTCTTCACGGGGATAAACTCCGGTCCCTTTGACAGTATATTGGAAATAAATAATATTTATATGCAAATAATAAAATTGAAGGGATTCTTACCAGAATGACAAATTGATAGTTTTATTACAGCAAAGGAAGTATTGAAGATTGAGAAAGTCTGAAATGCGTAAGTTATAGATCAATCAACTTTGGAATATTTATATATTTTCTCGCCTTTATCTTTAAAGAAAAAAGCATAATAAATTTCCCCAGATTTTGAAACTCTCCTGCTCTGAAAATAATCAGTGTAAAAATAACTTCCTCTCTCTTTATAAGACAGGGGGGTCAGTACGTCGATAGTTGCTATTTTATTGCCATTCAAATCATATTTTAAAAACATATTGTCAGTACCTTTATCATCTGCAGGATTATTAAATTCCACATCAATCCTTTCATACACATTGTTTTTACTATCCGAACCTGCAAAATACATATACATCTTGCTATTCTGTTCCGGATCCTTTATGGTAAATTCTTTCTTGATAGAACCGTTTTTATCAATTATTTGTGCGCCACCAGTCTGCCAATCTATAAACCTATCATAATAATAATCTCCATTACTCAATAAAAACCCCTTATAATTATTATTTTTCCATTCATCCCCGTTCTTTCCAATTTGAAAAAATCTTTCTTCTTTATTTTCCTTTCCATATCCGTCGATTGCCATTCCCAACATAATATTGCCGGATTCATCAAATCCCAGCCCATTTCCGCCGAGTGTTGCCATAAGCATATCCTTGGACAGCTTATAGGTCTCCAAAGGTTTCCCCGCCAGATCATATTCATAAACCGCACCGCACCGCCAGCTGAAAACGTACAAAAATTCCTGATCCGGCGACACTCGTATATCTCCCGTTCCTCCGCAACCGATCGGGAAATCTTTTACATATTTCCCATTTTGGTCATACTCGATCATTCTTTCATTGACACTGTCCAGCAGAAATAAATGTCCGTCGTTCGCGACATCGAAACTTTGCGGACCGTAATTCGGTCCCGCATCCACTATGCCCTGATCGGATGGATTGGAGAGTCCGACTTGCCCCCTGCTTTTCCCCCAGCTCGCCTCCACAAAAAGCTTTGCTTCATATTTTTCCGTTGGTGGAGGGGTTGGTGCTGGAACCGAATTATCCGAAGCGGAATTTTCGTTGTTCTTGATATCCGTGAAACTATTTTGCGTAATGGCGGCATTGTTTGCAGCACTGTTCCGGTTCTGAATATTTTTACCTGCGCCGGATATATGTCCATACCTTTGTGTCAAAAACACGCAAACAAAAATACCCGCAACCAGCAATAAAACGATAATGGCCGCCGCGAGCAAACTTTTCTTTGAAATTTTTTTCATAGTCGGAAATAAAAAATTATTTTTAAACAATAACGGGATGCATTATTGCCGTGCCCTAAAATAATAATACACTATCTTGTCAATTTTACAATTCTACATATTTGTATCATAACAAAAAATCACCGAATTGGCGATTTTTTTGATTTCAGGACTCACGCGTTTGAATTGAATTTATTGCTCCCCTTCCCAATATTATCAGGGTGAGGGTGGCGGGAGAGGGAAAGATACAAATACCGTAATAATTTATCCAAACGCGTAAGTCCTAGATTCATAAAAAATTGAAACGGCTAATTCCAAGTCGGCTCCATATGCGGAGCATAGTGCCGGTTCAAAGTTCGCGTTACTCTGACGGGGATGACAGGTTTTTTGATACCATTGCCCTTGAGCGAGAATGAGATGCTGTTCCAGAATACGAGTGTGAGCATCATGAGGACCGCCAAGAAAACGATGAGGCCGATCACGAATGAGAATCGGTCTCGAGTGTCCAGGAGCGAGAGACCGAATGCGATTACGAGAAAAGGCCAGAAACGGAGATAGTCGACAGCGAGATTGTCCGGAATCAGGTTAAGACTTCGGAGCAGAAGAAAAATTCCCGCGAAAATAATGAATAAACCGAGAAGGAGTTTGCCGAAATTGAAACAGCCACCGCCGCAACATCCATGTCGGAGATTTCTGGCTTCATGGTGCACGCATCTCTCTTTCCACCGCGCTTGCCTTGCGTCCCATCTCGCCTGCCGCGCTTTCAACTTCTCCTCAACCTTCCGGGAAAAGTTGTTTTTTTCTTCTTCCATATTATTTGTTTTTAAAAATAATATAAAAACCGATGGCGATAACGGCCAGTGCCCAAATGACATCCGTGTTCATCCACGCAATCGGAAAAAATTGTTTCATCAGAAAAAATAAGCCGAACACGATGATAATGCCGCCCAGAAGATTTCTGGAATCACTCATTTTGTTCTCTTCAGCTTTTGTTTGGCTGGAAAATTCATGTGCTTTCTCTTCGATTTTTTCCGTAAGATTATGAAATTCGTCTTTCAGGTTATCTTCTTTCGTTTCCGGACTTCCCGGTTCATGCTCCAGCGGTTCCTGATGAGTCAGAAAAATCATGATTGCATAAAGAATAACTCCGGCGCCATTCATCAAAAACAGCAGGATAAAAAGCAATCGGAACAGGATCGGGTCAATGCCGAAATATTTCCCGAGACCTCCGCATACACCAAACAAAATCCGATCCGTGCGCGAACGATAAAATTTTTTGATTTCTTCTGCCATGATTTTTTATTTATTTGTTTAATGGTTATATTTATATTTTAACAATTATTGTGAAAATGCGCCAAATTGTTTTCCACAAGAAGAGATAAAAATCCCGGAAGAGGTCTGACCTTTCAGATATTTCAAGGTCAGTCCTCGAGATTCACTTATATTAAATACTGTTAATGAGGTCCGACCTTTTTGAACATCTGAAAGGTCGGACCTCTTGCGCATCGGACAGCAGTGCAGACTGAAGTCTGCCACTCCACGTCACAAAACTTACTATCAGCTGATTATCTTAGTCATTAAACAGCACGCTTTCTCTTGAATAGATTTTTGAAGCGATAAAAATTGCGGCAGCGGAATAGATTGCGAGTGATATAAGCGTCAATAAAATATGCGCCCAATCATATGTGCCCATCAATAGCTCCTTAAAAAGCAAGATGGCATTAACTGCCGGCACTGCAAAATACATAAGCGTAGGCTGGAACCCGGGAACAGCATTCACCAGTACCACCGGCAAAATCACGATGATATAGGCAGGACTGATATAACTTTGCGCCTCTTTGAAACTTTTGGCAAAAATGGAAATCGACAAGATGATTGCGGAAAACATCAGCACCAGAAATAGGCTAATAACGAAAAGTATAAGCACTGCCTGCGGTTCGACGGAAAAGTTGAGTGCGCCGAGTCCCGCAGCCACCGGCATACTCGCACCCGTATTCATATTCGCCTCGATCGGCACGCCCATTTTTCCGGCATAGACAAAAGAAAAATAAAGACTGCTGATAGCGGTTATGATAGAAACGACAGCCACCGTGCTCACCGCCAGAAATTTCCCCAGCACGATATCAACGCGCTTGACCGGAGTCAGGAGAAGCGCTTCCAGGGTCTTGCGTTCTTTTTCTCCCGCCGACACATCGATGGCGGTATATTGCCCGCCCACGATCGCCCACATCACAATGAAAAGTGGAATCAAAAATCCCAGCACAAATCCGCCCGTTTCTTTCGACGTAGCGGCATCTTCCTGCGCGAGCGTCACATTGGACAAGACACTGGGATTTATATGCTGATCAGTAAACCTCTCTTGAAGAAGCTTCTTGTTAAAATCACTGACCGTGGACAAAATAGCCAGATAAGCATTAGATGTTTTCAGATTAGTGGACTTGCTTATGAAATTAAGCTGCACCGGCTCTTCATTTTCTATTTTCGCCTGGAAATCTTCCGGAATAATAATTGCTGCATCGATCTTTTCATCCGCTACAGCTTGCTTGGGATCGGTATCGACTTGGGTGATTTCAAAATTCTTCTGCCCTCTGACTGCATCCGCCAATTGCGGAGCATAGTCAGCGCCGGCAATCGCAACCTTGAGCGTCTGTTGGCTCTGCTTGGCGGATTGTGATTGGATAAACTTGAACATCCCGATAATCATCACCGGCATAAGCAGCATCGGAATCAGGATCATTGAAAACACGGTACGCCTGTCGCGCAGCGTATCTCTCAGTTCTTTCTTCCAAATCGTAATTATACTTTTCAAATCCATAGTTTTTTATTTTAAAGATTTTGATTATATATTGATTTCACAACATGAGCCATATTTCAAAAAATAGCTATCAGTTATCGCTCACTAGTTTCAAAAACGCATCTTCCAAATCGCGCGCGCCAGTCTCTCTTTTCAAATTCTCAACACTGTCATAGGCTACCGTTTTTCCTTTATGTATAATAATCACTCTGTCACAAAGTTTTTCCGCGTCATACATCTGATGAGTGGAAAAAATCACAGCCTTGCCCGAATCTTTCGCCCGTTTCATGAAATTTCGCACAGTCTGCGATGCCAAAACGTCCAAGCCAGAAGTCGGCTCATCAAAAATAATCACTCGCGGATCATGGATGACGCTGCGTGCGATCGCCAGGCGCTGCTTCATTCCCGTTGAATACTTCCCTGTCCTCTTATCGATAAAATCTTTCATATCCAAAAGTTCCGCAAGCTCCTCGATTCTTTTTTCCAGCATCCCCTTTTCCACGCCATAAAGCTCACCGAAATATAAGAGATTCTCCCGCCCGGAAAAACGTTCGTAAGCGCCGATGTCGGTCGTCAAAATCCCGATATTTTTCCGCACCTCTTCGGCATGCTCCCGATTATCAAGCCCCAACACTTCGATTTTGCCGCTAGTAAAAGAAAGAATCGTAGAAATCGTTCGGATGATCGTAGTTTTTCCCGCACCATTCGGACCGAGAAGTCCGAATATCTCCCCCTCCGCGACCTCGAAACTAACTCCGTCCACCGCCCGAAAACTGCTTCCATACTCTTTCACAAGATTTTGCACCTTCAATATTTTTTCCATTTATTTTTAACGTTAAAGTTCTTACAATTCTATTATACTCCTTTTTGCTTCAAATCTCCAAAATGAAACAATAATATAAAAGCTATGCGTTTTTTTTGCCATATCCAAGCCATTTTCTATCATAAAATAAAAAAATGAACCGGCAAAAATTGAAAAAAATAATAATGTGGCGCGTAATATAATATAGACATATCGATGGATAAATTACGAAATGTACAATTGTCCGGTTTTAAATGAAGAGGCGGCTAAATCAAAGAAAAAACCGCAATGAATATAAATTTTAGTTGACAAAATCCTTCATAATTACAACATAAATCGTTGATTTTATGAAAGATTCGAGTCAAATAAATTTATATAAATTAAATCTTAATTTAAGACTATGAAAAAAACAAAAAGTAAATTCATATTGGGCCTTTTGATTTTTGCATTTTCCGTGAGCCTGTCTTTGCCCATCTCCAACACATCGGCTGCTACCAATCCTTTATATGACGGCAGTATGATGAATCGTTGGGGAAACGGCGCGATCTATAATCAGGGTTATGTGCAAAATCAGATGGCTAATCTTTACGGCGTGGCCACGACTCCGGCTAACAGATTCCTAAGCTACAGAGGAATCGGCCAGATGTGCGACGCCGGGCAGTTCAGAAATTCGAGAACCAACACTTGCGATTCCGTTCCCGCTTATGCGACTGCCAATCGCTTCGGAACAGGATGGACATGCAACTGGGGATGGAAATTAAACAGGAATACCGGGGCTTGCAATCCATTCATAATCCCTGAAAACTCCACCTTGAATTGGCAAGGAACCAATTGGACCTGTGATCAAGGTTATGCACGAAACTGGAGAACCAACACCTGCGATCCCGTTATGAATTATCAATTCCACAGATAGTAAAATATAATAAAAACAGCCCGATCGGGCTGTTTTTATTTTTTATCCGGGATATTTATTTCATAAACAAAAAAATATTCATGCAAAAAATTGAAAGAAATAAAAATTTGGTATGTATTTATGTTAATGACTTCGAGCGAAAATCATTCTAATGTGGTATAATCAAATCAAATTAAGATCGCAAGATCTTTTAAAGAATATTTTTAAATCTTAACTAAAAACTAATGAACAAAACAAGAAAAAAGCTTGTGGTGGGTTGTTTGCTCTTTGTGTTTTCCCTAGGCCTATCTTTCCCATTCGAGGATGTATCAGCAGCCGTCACAGCTCCTACTAATGCCACTTTGAACAGTGCAGGGACAAGATGGCACTGCGATTCAGGCTACAAAATAAACAGAACGAATAACACTTGCGACGCGATTGTTGTTCCAACTAACGGAACATTGAATAAACTGGGAAACGGATGGGTTTGCAACCAAGGTTATAAAAAGAACAAGACAGCCGGTACTTGCGACGCGATTACATTTCCGGCTAACGCAACTCTGAACAGCAAAGGTACGGGATGGACTTGCAACTCGGGTTATATAAGAAATGTAAAAAATAAAACCTGCGACGCAATTACTATTCCAACTAACGGAACGTTGAATAAGTCTGGCAAAGGTTGGGTTTGCAATAAAGGATACAAAAGAAATAACACAACCAAAACTTGCGATGCCATACCGGTTCCAAGTAATGCGACTCTAAACAATAAAAGCACAGGATGGACTTGCAACTCAGGTTATATAAAAAACGCAAAGACTAAAACTTGTGATGCAATCACAATTCCTGCTAATGGAACTCTAAACAAATCAGGAAAGGGCTGGGTGTGTAATTCCGGTTATAAAAAGAATAAGACAGCCGGTACTTGCGATGCGATTATTGTTCCCACTAATGGAACATTGAACAAGACGGGGAACGGATGGGTTTGCAATAAAGGCTATAGAAGAAACATAAAGGCAGGCACCTGCGATGCTATAACTTCACGCAAATAAATATTCATTATCTATGAACTATAAAAACAGCCTCACCAGGCTGTTTTTATCTTGCATTTGATTACCCCCTCCATTTGAAAGAGTTAATCTATTTTCTTAATATTTTTATATTTTCCGTAGTCTCCGTAAATACAAGATACTGCCTTATCTTTACGGAATATAATTTCCTATTTTTTACCATTCGTTTCTTTTTTATATTCCATATAGGAATAAACGGTAAGATAAATCGAAACAAAAACTATCGGTATAAGCACAAAAAATATTCCATAGTCGCCTGCAAAAATTCCAAAAAGAGAAATCACACCGGCAGCTTTATATAATTTTCCGCCCAACCGATGGGTCTTGGTCCACACATTTTCGCTACTGAGAGTCCATGGCGTCCGGATGCCTATGAACCAATTCGGCTTGGCATTCTCTATCAGGATTCCAATATAATAGAATAATATTCCCAGCGCCGGCGTCAAAAGCCCGGTCATATTAAATTCCACTCCCCTATTCCAAAAAATGGTCAGAAGATAAAGATAGAATAAAAACAATTCCATCACCAGGATGAATCCGTCAAAATACTTGCCAAACTTTGCAACATTTTCTTTGAGCGGATCAATCTTGGGTATGAGCAGAAAAATCCCGAAAAGCGCCAGTGACAAAATCGGCATCAGAAATAGTCCCCAAAACTTAGACATATAGCCATTCACCTGTCCCGTATAATTCCAATGGGATGCCATCATATCCGGCATCTGCGGATACAGAAAGATAGCTACGACGAAAGAAATCAGAATCATCGCAATAACCGCTGTTTTAATCTTGTTCATAATTGTTTTTTATATTATTAAGATTTAGGACTTACGTATCTGACTTACATCTTACTAAGCTATAACATTTAGAATAAAAATTACATTTCGTCATTCCGAACTTGCCCATTACAGCGCGGCGAGTCGAGGAATCCCTCTCATACGATAGAACTATACGACATGGATAAGACTCAATGTAATGAAGGGATTCTTCGGAGTACCTCAGAATGACAAAATAATGGTTTTATTGCAGGAAAGAAAGCTCATCTGTTCAAACGAGTAAGTCCTGTAACTATCTAATTCTTTATGGCGAAAATTGCGGCGAAAATTGCCAGCATGATCAGAACGATCGTGCCACCGGTTGCTAGGTTCAGATAAAAGGAAAGAAAGATTCCCGCGATGACGGAAAAAAGCGAGATAATTTCTGCAATCGCAATCGTGCCTAGAAAACTTTTACGCAGTTGAAGCGCGGCGATGACCGGAATCACAATAAGCGCGGCGATGAGCAAAACGCCTACGATCGGAATTGCGAGCGACACCGTCAGAGCGGAAAGCGTGATAAGCACGAAGTTGACCAGTCCGACAGGCACGCCGCTCACTTGGGCCGCCTCTTCATCAAAAGTCACATACACAAGATCCTTATAGAAAATTATCAAAGCGATAATCACCACGATCGCCAGCGCAAAAATGATTAGGACATCGCTGCCGGTCACAGTCACAATGCTGCCAAAAAGGTAATTAAAAAGATTGGCATTGAGACCATTTGCCAGACCCAGAATCACAATCGCCAGAGCGAGGCTGCCGGAAAGAAAAAGCGAGAGCGCAGACTCGCCATAAACTTTTTTGGAATTCCTGAGACGCTCGATGCCTAGTGAAGCGATTACTGCGGCAATAATCGCAGTGATAATCGGATTCACGCCCAGAAGAAGTCCGATGGCAATCCCGGCCAGTGACACATGGGAAAGCGTATCGGCAATGAGCGAATAACGTTTCAAAACCAAAAAAATTCCGATAATCGGGGCGATTACGGCTACAATAATACCCGCTTCCAGTCCCCGCACAATAAACCCATATTGCAATATATCCGTTATCATTTTAATTATGGTTATGATGGTGATGAGTGATAATCTTGACTTTCTCTCCCAGAATATTCGCCGACTGGCTTTCTTCAAGATATTCCTGCGGCGAAGCATGGCAAGTGAGCACGTGATCGATACAAGCGATATGCATCACTTCCTCGGTAATGCGGCCGATATCATGCGAAACCAGGATCAGCGTTATTCCCAGATCCTTATTGAGTTTCTGAAGCAAGGCATAAAACTCATCTTGCATTTTTGCATCCACGCCGGTAGTCGGTTCGTCGAGAAAAATAACTTCCGGATGATTGACAAGAGCCCGAGCGATGAAAACGCGCTGTTGCTGTCCGCCCGACAAATCGCCGATGAGCCGATCTCTGAGCTTCCACATATCCACTTTTTCCAAAGATTCCTGAACGGCTTCCTTATCCTTCTCATTCAAACTACGAAAAACGCTGTCTTTCTTATATCTCCCCATTGCCACCACTTCTTTTACCGTAGCGGGAAAATTTACATCGAAATTAGTCGCTTTCTGCGCCGCATAACCGATCTTCTGCCAATCCTTGAAATTCTTGATATCTTCTCCAAAGAGCTTTATATTCCCGGCTTGCAAAGGCAAAAGCCCCAAAATTATCTTGAGAAGCGTGGTCTTCCCCGCCCCATTGGGACCGATCAGCCCGATATAGTCTCCTTTGTGGATTTGAAGCGTGATATTCCGAAGCACTTCTTCGCGCCCATAGGAAAAAGACACGTTTTCGACCTCTATGATATTTTTTGTATGATCCACCTTACCCGGTAGATTCTTATAATTTTCCATATTTTATTCATTAACCTCTTCCCGCATTATAGATCTTTTCCACGTTTTTGCGAAATTATAAATTATATAGTAATACTGATCTGAATTGAACTGATAGACAAAAGCACCAAATTAAAAATCTCAAGCTCCAAATAAATCTCAAATTCAAAATATTCAAATTCAAAACAATTCAATTTTAATCTACTTTAATCCTAGCTTGTTTTATCGTATTTGTTTGTAATTTTGTATTTTGATATTATAATTTACTTGGAGCTTGGTGCCTTGGATTTGTGATTTAACATTTTATGCCGGCAGCTTAATTTGGAATAATACCACTATATAAAGTAACTTTGAAAAATTATTTACACTTTAATGCGATTTTCAGATTGCCCAGATTGTTTTCCATTTCTGTAAAATAATTCCCGCCTTGCGCAATTTCTTCCTTGGTAAGTCCTTCAATCGGATCAAGGACGAGCGTCTGCGCGCCAACCTCGCTGGCAAGAGTTTGAGAAAATTTGGGGCTCACCAAGCTTTCAAAAAATATATATTTCACATTATTGTCTTTGGCAAATTTCGCGATATCCGCCAGTTGCTTAGGCGACGGCTCGGCATCAGGCGAGAGTCCGGCGATAGGAATCTGCGTGAAACCATAAGTCTCTCCGAGATAACCGAAAGCCGCATGAGAAGTAATGATGGCATGCTCACTACACCCGCCGAGACCGATTTTATATTCGCCATCCAGATTTCTCAAATCGATTTTAAGCCTATTAACATTCGCTTCATAAAAATTCGAGTTTTGAGGATCGGCTTTTTTGAATCCGTCTGCAATCTTATCCGCCATTTCTTCTGCAAGCACCGGACTCAGCCAGACATGCGGATCAGATATATTATTCCTCTCTCCGGGAATAGTATGGGTCGCCAGACCTTCTCCGGCAGTTATGACAACGATATTGCTTGATGCCAGATTTTGTTTGACGCTATCACTCCACGATTCCAGTCCGCCGCCATTCAAAATCAAGAGGCGGCTGTTTTCCATATGAACGATATCTTGAGGCGTAGGTTCATAATCATGCGGCTCGGCGCCTGCCGGCGTAATGTCATAAACCTCAGCTTTCTCTCCGCCGATAGTGCTTGCGAAATAATATAGCGGATAGAAACTCGCCGCTACCTGCAGCTTCGATGACCGGCCCGCGCTCCGCTTGTCTGCATCGTAGAATTTTTTTGTCCCTGACATGAAAAACACAAAAATCGATAAAATGAAGACGGCGACCACAAAGATAGAGATTGTATTTTTTTTGTTCATATTTTTTATCAGACTGATTATCGGATAAACACCGGCGCTCCCTCCGTCTGCCCGTTTTTTCTTGCCGGTTCTTGCAATTTCTTAATGAACCAGCCTAAGAATATGAACAATATAAGGTATAAAATCGTCGCAAGCCATGCCGGAAATACTTTATAAAATACATCGTAGCGATACATAATCGGCCAGTGCAAGAGATACACTTCATAAGAATAAACACCGAAAAGGTAAAATAATTTCAAATCGACTTTCTTGATAAGGAAAATCCCCAGAACGGCGAATGTCACAAGAAGGCTGATCAATTCTTGATTGAGCGGATCGCCACCGACGCCGGAATTATAGGCGAAATAAACGGACACAAGAAGCAGACCGGCTAAAGAAACATAACGTATTATCCGATTATCAAAAGTTTTCTTTATTAAAATTGTTGCCCGCCCCAACTTCTCTCTATTGAAAACCAATCCGGCCAAAGCAATTCCCAGAGGAAAGGCCAAAAGGTGGAGTTTGTACAGATGAACCACCCTCCAAAAATAATTCGATTCGTATTTCACAAGCCCGAAAGAGACAACATAGATTATCAACGCCGAAAGCCAATAATATTTTTTTCGAAAAACGAGCGGGAACATCAGATAATAAAACAATATGAATGTGAAATACCAAAGCGGAGAATCCAAATCGGTGTATAAATCAGCATGCGGAAACAAGCCGAGAATTGAGCGCATGATATAGCTCAAATCGTAAGATTTTCCCAGAATAAAAAAATCCATCAGAAAGAAAGCGCCGATGACCAGCCAGAAAGGAATGAACAATTTCAAAAGGCGGCGCTCATAAAATTGTTTGATTGAAATATTTTTCGCAAAAGAGCTCATCGTTATACCGAAACCGGAGAGGAGCAGGAATATATCCACTCCGACTCCAGCCATGATGGACAAAGGAAACAGGAATCGGTTGTCAGTCACCAGAAAATAGCCGATATGGGAAAAAACGACCGCAAGAATCGCCAAACCTTTGAGTTCTTGCGAAACTTCGTTGGAAAAAAATTCTGCATTCTTTCGCTTTCCGGCAGATGCCAAAAGAACTGCTGAGAAAATAACGATGAAAATCTGAGTTGATAAAACCGGATCAGTTATTGATATTGTCATAAATTATTTGCGCCCAGAGGCGATAACCGTTAGCGGATGGATGAAATGAATCTCTTGCATAGTATCCGTCATCTTTCTTCGACCGGGAAAGAGTTGCCCCATTCAAATCAATGAATTGAAGATCGTACTTTTTTGCCAAAGATTTTATAGCTTCATTATACAGATCTGTCTGTTTTTCAAAATAATAGTTGAAAGGCGGCAGCATATCCGCCGTTCCGAGAGCCGGCAAACCGATCAGATATATCTTGGCGCCGGTCTCCTTGGTGAGTTTGTTTAAAATATAATCATAATTATTCTCAAAAGCTTGCAGCCCGATCCGGCCATGGATGTCATTGACACCGATCAGCACAGTAACCACATCCGGCTTGGCGGCGATAGCGGGACCGAGAAGATCTTTTATGATCTCGAAAGTCCTTGCTCCCGGATAGGAAAAAGTCTTCAATTCAACTTGATAATTTTTCCCTTGTGACATTTTTTGCGCCAGCAAATACGGATAAGAATCCTGATAATCATCGACTCCCACGCCCGAAGTCAGGCTGTCGCCCAACGCCGCATAAACCAAAGGAGCTGAATTTATTTTGCTTGCGGTTAGCGTATAATCATATTTAGTGTCCGGCGTGATAAATCCGGCGTGATGGATCCTGTAATAGATCAGATAATTCGCCAAAAGCAAATAGCCGATGATAATAGCCAAAGCTATGACAAGAAAATAGATCATTGTTTTTTTAGAAATTTTTTTCATCAGGCAGTTAGAAATTCTGATCTTATTCGTTAAGTCGACAACAGCATAAGCCAACTGCTAACATTATATAGCAAAATCCATAAATAAAAAAGCCCCATAATAAAGGCTTTAATATTGCGCATTTGTGAAACTGCTTTGTTTTTATGCCTCGACGTGGACTTTGACACCGGTTATTTCCTTGTTTATTTTTATCCATAAAGCGGTGAAGCTGCCGGCCATGACCACGAATCCGGCTACGACAAAAACATGGCGATAAGCAAGAATCTGTGCCTTGAGCGGAATCAGAGAAGCAAATTGAGCATAAGCGAGAGCGCTCGTTCCGTGAAATTTGCTCTGCTCACTGATCTCCAACACTTTGGCTGTGATCGTATTGTTCAGAATAGTGCCGAAAATAGCGATGCCAAAAGCGCCGGCTATGTTTCGCACCAGTGCCAGAACCGACGAAGCGATACCGACTTCATGCGTGGGCACGGCCGAAGCGATGATATTTGTGCGCTGCGCCATACCGAGTCCCATGCCGAATGCCATGATAGACATCGGCCAAATAATATCCAAAGCATTGGAACGTACATCAATGGAAGAAAAAAGATATATCCCCAACCCCGCGATGAAAGTGCTTATGAAAATCACATCACGGGATTTGATCTTGCCGGTCAGATTGCCTCCGATCGCTGCAGCAACCATCATGACTGCCACCATGGGCATAAACAGATAGCCGGTCTGGCTCGCATCATAGCCTAAGAAAGTCTGCACGAATACCGGTACCAAAAAAATACTCCCCATCATTCCCATAAAAACGATGAAATTATTCACGAGTGCATTGACGAAAATCTTATTCTTAAAAAACTTGAGATCAACAATCGGTTCAGGATTCTTAGTTTCGATTCTTATAAAGATGTAACCGAAAATGATTGTGATGGCATAGGAAATGAAACTATTGAAAGACAGCCATCCCCAATCAAGACCTTTGTCCAAGACCAATACCAGAGTGCTGAGCGATATACCCAGAGTGATCGCGCCCCACCAGTCGAATTTGGCATCTTGTTTTTCCGAAACGGATTCATTGATATAAGCCATCGCCATTATCATACCTACCACACCGACTGGCAGATTTACCAAGAATACTGAACGCCAGCCGAAATTATCGATAAGAGGGCCGCCGATGAGCGGGCCGAACACTGAAGCAGCGGCAAAAGAGGCGGACCATAGGCCGAGTGCCTTAGCCCTTTCTTCGCCCTCAGTGAAAGTCACCGCGATAATAGCCATAGCCGTCGGATAATCGGCAGATCCGGCAATTGCCTGAATGATCCTGAAAGCGATCATGGAATTCAGATTCCAGGCGAATCCCGCCAACACGGAACCCAAAATGAAAATACTGAAACCCAACATATAGACTTTCTTGCGCCCGATAGTATCGCCGAGTTTGCCCCAGATAGGCACAAAAACAGCATTGGCCAAAATATACGCCGTAGCGATCCAGCCTGCGCTCGAAACAGTGATCCCAAAATCATTAATAATCTTAGGCAGAGCCAAATTGACGATTGTCTGATCCAATCTTCCCAAAAAAGTACCGACAATCACCGTCAAAAGAACCATCCATTGCAGTTTTTTTTGTTGTTCCGTTAATTCCGCCATAACAAAAAATTATTGCTTATAAACCCATGCTTGCGCCGACATGCCATTTTTGAGCTCGGGATACTGCGCAACACTGTATCTGATCTTGATATCGAATTGTCTCTTCTCGCGCTTGTCGGAAATATTGAAAACGATGTCGGAATCGCGCGAAGTATCACTGATCTCATCCACCACACCCATAAATTTGCGCGAGCCGTATGCGTCCGCAGTAAACTCCGCCGTCTGTCCGACCTTAACATCCGTAAGCCCCTTGTCCTCATCAAGATGTCCCACTACGCGCAAATCATCAGGGCTCACTACGGAAACGACCGCTTCGCCCGGATTGAAATTTTTTCCGATATCTTCATTCGCCTTCACAACCACGCCATCAGTTTTCGCCTTGATAAGTTCATCACCGACACGGGCAACCGTCTGGTTTTCTTTAACTTCATCTCCTTCTTTCACCATCACCTCTTCCAGCTTTCCGCCGGCCTTGGATGAAAGATCGACAACCGGAGCAGTAATTTCCGCCTTCTCGATATACACCTTTTTCTGCTGCAATTGCCAGAACAATACACCCGCAAGCAATATGAGGGCGATAATCACCAACGGACCGTGTTTTACGACCGGATGCTTGGCAGATTTTACTAAATTTTCTTGTGTATTTTTTTCCATGATATTAAATCTTATTTAATAGGCTTGCCCGCGAAATCAGCGACCTGGTCGCCTTCGCTAAGGCCTGAAAGAACCCCCACACTTCCATCCTGCACAACTTTACCCAGAGAAACCTTGCGTTTTTCGCCATCGGAAGTTCCATTTTTCACAATTACAAAACGGTCTTCTCCCTCCTTTATCAATGCTGTTTCCGGAATAATAAGAACGTCTTTCTCTTCATCGGTCATTATGCGTAAATTCGCAGTCAATCCGGATTTGATAGCGGTATCTTCCTGATCGAATTCCAATTTCACTTTATATGCCGGCGTACCATTCGTAATCGTAGCTGCCGGATCAATAAGGACCACTTTCGCGCCATATGGCTTCCCGTCTCCGACAGAATCCAATGTCACTTCCGCCGTACTGCCGATTTTTATACCGGCGATATCTGTCTCCGGTACATAACCTTCGATCTGGAATTTGGCATTGGATATGACACCGGCAGCAAAAGATCCGGCGGTGATCGCTTCGCCCGCATCAAGATCAAGCTTCGTCACTGTGCCATCAACCGGAGATTTTATTATCGTCTTTTCAACCTGATTATTCATCTTGTCGGCATTGGCCTGCGCAGAAACAATCTGTCCGCGCTGCATATCGACAGCGGCCTGCGCCTGAGAAATGAGCGCGTCCTGCGCCGACAATTCCTCCTCCGTCGCTCCGGCTTTTTCAAGCGTCAACTGATTATCGGCCAAAGTGAGAGCGTTCTTCGCATCATCAACTTTGGATTGCGCGGATTTGATTGCGTTCTCATTTGCCGCATCCAGCGAAACCAAAGATGTGCGATAAGAATTCATTCCCGTGATTGATCCATTAATGCCGGACAAAGAGGTACTGACGCTTCCTTTGAAAGTATTGATACTTGTCTGAGGAATATCCACAGTGATTACACTTACGCCCAAGGCCGAATTCAAAGAATTCAGATAATCGCGTATCACGGACAATTGGTCGATAGCTTGTCCCGCCGTCTGATCATAGTTCGAATAGTCCGGAGACAGTTGCCCTGGCAAAGATTTCAGCGCATCAACAGCCTTCGCAGCATTGATCCGTTGAGACTCTACTTTTCCCTTGGCAGAGGAATCCAGAGCCGTATTAAGGACCAGTTTAGGATCAGTATTCTGGGTGCCGTCAACAACAAACATATCGTTCGTCTGACGATTCACCACATCCGTTGCAACAGCTGAAGCGCCTTGCAATGAATCATTCAAAGATTTGACAAGAGCCGATCGGTCGGCAGCGGCCTTATTCGTAACATTGTTCAGATTGGTTTGAGCATCTTGCAAACTTTGATTCGCACTGTCGCGCTTGGTCTGCACCAATTGAATTTCCTCGGGGCGCGCACCCTTGAGCATCTCCGTCTTTTTGATTTTCTGAAGATTAAGCGCCGCCTGCAGCTGAAGCAATTGAGACTGGGCCATGGAAACAGCCGCCGACGCCTGTGAAGCATCCGCACTCACGTCGGTATTATCCAACTCGATCAGAACCTGTCCCGCCTTCACACCGTCGCCCACTTTCACCGCCACATTCTTTACGTTACCGCTGCGCTCAAATGAAAGATTCAATTCCTGCGCGGCTTTGATTTCTCCCGTCGTTTTGACAACATCGGTAAGCGTTCCTTTTTTAACACTCGCATAAGCATAATTAACCGCCGGCTTTATTCCGGACATTATAAGCCAACCAACCACTCCCACAAGCAATATCATCACACCCAGAATAATGGCAATTAACTTTTTTTCGCTGATTTTTTTCATATATGATTTAATTATTTAAACTTTTTAATAAAGACTGAAGCGCTTTTCGAAAATCTTCTCGTTCTTTCTCGTCGAGCTTATCGAAAGCCTTGGCCATATGACTTTTGACTGCATTTATGATATTTTCAATTTCCTGTTTGCCTTTCGAAGTTAAAGTAATGCGCACAACACGCCGATCATTCTCATCCAACACCCTCTTAGAATATCCCCCCTTGATCAGCGTCTCCATAAAAGATGTTGCCGAAGGCGCTGACACCAAAAGATGTTCAGCAATTTCCTTCATGGTAGGCGATTCTCTCTCACCGATAAATTTCAAAAGATGGATATGGGCCGGCGACAATTTATCACAATGCCGGTGAGTTTTCACCTCTTCCTTAAGAATAAAGGAAATCGAAAACATCAGCCCGACCAATTCTTCTGATGACTGATTATTTTTCATAAAATTTTATTAAAAATACATAGTACTTAGAATACTCTAACTATTATACTTACTTAAATAATTTTGTCAAGAGAGCTGATAAATGGCCTCATAATCAGTATAATATCTACATTTTTGTCACCTGTCGCATCACAAATAAAAGCAGCGCTGATCGGCACTGTTTTTGTCTATTGTTACAGCAATTCATTTCTTACACTTTCAATCCCCTTTCCTCTATCTTCTCCAGAATCTTGTTGCCGAGCGGACGACACTGGCAATTACGCGCATGCTCCAGATGCCACTTGATTCTCTGGTCCAGAGTAGGATTTTTCGGCATCTTGTTTTCCACATGCCATTTCGCATTTATTTTTCCCATAGTATTAAAATTAATATTATAAGCTTGTTAAAATTATTTTCATCTTATTTATATGATGCAATACTTCTCCATAAAAGTAAACAAGGCCTCTCTTACGAAAGACCTTGAAAATATTTTCTTTAATTTTAATTAGTAAATTGTGCCATGCGCCCGGTTATCCAATTGACAATTATCACAACTCCTTCTTCAAACTTGGTAAGAGTAATGATTGAGCGGCTAAGAGCTTCATTTTCTGTTTTCTTTAATAACTCTTCTCTTTTCTCTGATTTTTCTTTTATTTTTACAACTACTTTTATGCTTGCCAACTTTTCGATTATTCCTGCAACACTTACAATTTCACCGCTTTCTATTGCAGACAAGATAATCTGCAATATATACAATTTCCCTTTCCTTAATCCACATTCTTTTCTGCCCAGCAAACATAGCTTGCCTTCTCTTATCGTTTTTCTTTGTTTATCCCCTGGATTACTAGCTTTATATTCTTCCTGTTTCATAAGAAGCTTAACAATTTCAAAACTATCCATCTTTATCCGCTCCTTTTGATTTTTATTTATTCTAACCAATATTTTTATTTTTGCAATATCGCTTTTCTTTTTTTTAAAAACCAACCAACTCAGTTTGAGTCAGCTTAGGTTTATTGAAAAAAGATCAATTCTTATCGGATCATTTTTCCCGCAAACCAAAAATGGCTCAATCCAGATTGAGTACAACAACAATTTTTGGTTTGGAAAATATCCATAAGGCTTGTATTAAATCTTGACATCAGCCCGAATCAGGACTATCCTTAATTCAGACTAATTTTGTCTGATTTGATAATATATCAATAACCGTAAACTGTCAATATGAGGTTTTCAACAACCACGCGCTATGGCCTGCGAGCTATAGTCTATATGGCGCAAAAAAATAAAATCTGTTCGATAAAAGAAATCAGCGAGGCGGAAGAAATCTCTCCAACATATCTGGAAAAAATCATTCTCAAACTTTCCAAGGCCGGACTTATCGAAGTGAAGCGAGGAGCGACTGGCGGATATTTTTTGGCGCGCCCGGCAGGAAAAATCACTGTGGAAGACATTGTGAAAGTCTTGGAAAAAAGCACCTCCCCCGCTCCCTGCGTCGATCCCAAATATAAATGCCCGCGCCGCCGACTCTGCCCGACAAAAAACATTTGGGAGAAAATATATGACGACATAAACCTGACATTACGGAATATAACGCTCAAAGATTTGATAAAATAACTTGCAAAATATGAAGAAAAAACAAATATATATGGATTATGCCGCATCGACACCGATCGACCCGCGGGTCATCAAGACTATGCTTCCATATCTCAAAAATTATTTCGGCAATTCTTCCTCGCTCCATGACTTCGGAACTGAATCTGCTGAGGCGCTTGAAACTTCAAGGGAAACTATTGCAAAAATGATTGGTGCCGACCTAAAAGAAATTATTTTCACAGCCTCCGCCACTGAAAGCAATAACTTAGCACTCAAAGGCATCGCTTTTGCAAACAAGGAAAAAGGCAGACATATTCTCATCTCAAGCATCGAACATGATTGCATCATAGAAAGCGCCACATGGCTCCATAGACAAGGATTCGAGGTCGAAAAGATTCCAGTCGATAAATACGGGCTTGTCGATCCCGAAGTCGTAGAAAAAATGATCAGAAAAGATACGATTCTCGTTTCCGTAATGCACGCAAATAATGAGATTGGAACAATCGAACCGATAGAGAAAATCGGCAAAATCTGCAAAACTCGCGGCATATATTTCCACACGGACGCCGCCCAGTCTTTCGGCAAAATCCCGATTGATGTGAAAAAGATGAACATCGACCTCCTCACCGCCTCATCGCAAAAAATCTACGGGGCAAAAGGTGCGGCGCTTCTCTATGTCCGCAAAGGCACGAAAATCGAACCGATTCTCCACGGAGGCGGACATGAGTTCGGCATGCGCTCGAGCACGATCAATATCCCGGCAATTGTGGGTTTTGTCAAAGCAGTTAAAATTGCAAATGAAGAAATGAAAAAAGAAAATGAAAGACTCACTAAGCTCAGGGATACATTGATAGAAGAAATCAAAAAATCTATTCCCAGATCTCATCTTAATGGACATCCGACCAAAAGACTTCCTAATAATATTAATATGAGATTCGATAGCATCGAAGGCGAATCAATTCTCATGCTCCTTAATTCTCAAGGCGTTGCCGCTGCAACCGGATCTGCTTGTTCTTCACAAAAACTCCAGCCCAGCCACGTTCTTCTCGCGCTTGGGATAAGCCCTGAACAAGTACATGGCTCCCTGCGCCTAAGCCTCGGAAGATGGACAACAAAAGAAGACATAGATTATGTCCTCAAGGTACTGCCTGGCATCATCCAAAGGCTGCGAAAAATTTCACCCATTAATTAAAATATATGTATTCCAAAAAAGTATTGAAAAATTTCTATAATCCCAAGAACTTCGGAGAAATCAAGAATCCGGACGCGATCGGCCAAGTCGGTAACACTGTATGCGGAGATATGATGTGGGTCTATCTCAAGATCGAGAAAGACAAGATCAAAGACATCAAATTCAAAACTTTCGGCTGTGTCGCCGCAATCGCCACCAGCTCTATGCTCACCCAGCTCGCCAAAGGCAAAACCATAGAAGATGCCCTCAAGATAACCGACAAAGATATCATCGACAACCTCGATGGGCTGCCACTAATCAAGCACCACTGCTCAGTCCTCGCCCGCAAGGCATTGGGGAAAGCGTTGGAAGAATGGCAAAGGGAAAACTAACAATAAAAACAACGGATTCTGGTCCGTTGTTTTCTTTTCCAAAACCACAAAGATTTTGCGAGCTTGGATGGTTGAAGACTGGGGGAAATCTACTATAGCCTTCTCAAAACAAAACGTCAGTTTTCCAATATGCCGAATCACTGCTATGCTTAGAGTATGACAAATTGAAAATATGATTATGATAAAAATAA